>ENA-UOOA01000807-UOOA01000807.1-human-gut-metagenome-genome-assembly--contig:-P61old-NODE-807-length-58074-cov-132.823110_pt1 | contig 58074 bp, 52 predicted proteins | sample MGYA00242467_ERZ724014 | MGnify/ENA metagenome assembly ERZ724014 | reverse complement strand
AGTGCGCTACCTCTGCGCCAACCGCCCGAAGCGAGTGCTAACTTACGTGGATTCTTGGCAGAATGCAAATCGTCGGCGTGTCGCGGTGGTGTTGCGAGGGGGCGACACGCCGTCAATTAGCGATCGAAACCACTGGAATTTCCATGGTTTTCGCGTCTGGATCGGATTCGACGAACGATTCTTCAGAAGGGGATTGCGTCAACGTCAAGCGCATCTGATGCCATGCCGCATTGCCGTGCGTCGAAGCAGACATGCCTTCGTCCACGAATCCCAGACGGGCGTAAAATCCGACAAGGCGTTCCTTGCATGTCAGCACAATGCCTTTGCGCCCGGCAATCGTCGAATCAAGAATCACACGACGCAGCAGATAGCTGGCGCAACCGCGATGCTGGTAGACGGGAGCCACATCCACGCCGAAAATCATCTGCCAATCACCCTGCTCGTCATGCATGGAAACATCCTCATACATGACATCAGCCAAATCTTTCTCATTGGTCGTCATGCCATTGACGAAACCAACCAACGTGCCATCTTCCACGGAAGCGGGGAAGCAGGCGTCGTCATCGGCGTCAGTGTTGATCAAAAGCCAGAAATGTTCCGGATATGTGGCGACGCGTGCGGTCAGGCTCTCGTTCGTTGCGGCCTCCGCAGGCGGGAAGCAGGCAGCCTCCACAGCCTCAATCGCGTCCAAATCCTCCATCGTTGCATGTCGAATGAGCATGTGCATACTCTCTCGCAAGGCATACCCAATCTTCACATTTCGATATGAGCTGACGGCGGAAAGCGCCGACGTGCAATACTGTGGCAAGGATTACCGGGAAGCATTTCTTGAAGGTTGATAAACGCTTATACGAAAAACCGATAACGACGTGGCCTGTTCCGTGATTATCGCGCGGTACGATGGGGCGCGTTCAAGGCTAAAGCTTGGAAACAGCCTGAGAAGGCTTCAAACGATCCGCAGAACATTCGAAAACCTAGCGAGAAAGAGGGGAGGCGCGTGTGTTCGACTGGACATTCGTGACGCACTACGCGCCGTTCTTCGTCAACGGTGCGGCGATGACGTTGTTCATTTCCGTATTCGGCATCGTGCTTTCGATTGTGGTCGGTCTCATCTGCGCGGGCATTGAAATCGCACGCATCCCAGTGTTGAAGCAGATTGTGCGCGTCTACATCGAACTCAGCCGCAACACGCCGTTGCTGGTACAACTGTATTTCCTGTATTTCGGTCTGCCGAAGCTTGGCGTTGTCTGGTCCGCGGAACAATGCGCGATCGTGGGACTCGGCTTTCTCGGCGGCTCCTACATGGCCGAAGCGATGCGTGGCGGCCTCGAAACCATTCCGAACGTGCAGCGCGAATCCGCATACGTGCTGGGCCTGAGCCAATGGCAGACCTTGAGCCGCGTGGTGATCCCGCAGGCCATCGGCACGTCCATCCCAGGCATTGTGGCCAACGTGATCTTCCTGATCAAGGAATCATCCGTCGTGTCGGCCATCGCGCTCGCCGACGTGATGTACATGGCCAAGGATCTGATCGGCATGTACTACAGCACGTACGAATCGTTGCTGATGCTGGTCGTCGCGTACTTGGTGATTCTGCTGCCGATTTCATTGTTCGGCACTTGGCTGGAACGGAGGTTCGACTATGAGCGGCGCTGAGATTCTGCTCGAGCCGGGCGTGTTCCCGCGCCTGCTGCAGGGCCTGTGGGTTACGGTATGGATCGCCGGCGTTTCGGTGGGTCTTTCCATTCCTGTGGGATTGGTCGTCGGCTGGCTGATGACGATGAAAAATCCCGTCATCCGTGTGCTGACCAGGATTTATTTGGATTTCATTCGCATCATGCCGCAATTGGCGTTGCTGTTCATCGCGTTTTACGGTTTCGCCCGTGCGTGGAATTGGAATTTGGATGCGACCGGCGCATGCGTGTTCGTGTTCGTGCTGTGGGGCGGCGCGGAATTGGGCGATTTGGTGCGTGGCGCGCTTGAGTCGATTCCGAAAGCCCAGTATGAGTCCGCGTATGTGCTTGGGTTGAGTGGCTGGCAGACGTTCGTCACAGTGATTCTGCCGCAAGCGTTGCGTAGGCTTCTGCCGGCTTCGGTGAATCTGGCGACACGAATCGTGAAAACGACGTCGTTGGCCGTGCTTCTCGGCGTGGTCGAGGTCATCAAAGTGGGTCAACAGATCATCGACGCGAACCGTTTCCAATACCCGACCGGAACCCTGTGGATCTACGGGGTGATTTTCTTCATGTACTTCATCGTGTGCTGGCCGCTGTCCATCGTGGCCCGCCGACTGGAAAAGAGGTGGTCGCATGACTGACGCAGCGGGCAAGCAGACTCAGGCAGGCCAAGCAAGTCTTGGGATTGCGCATTTGGTCAAGCAGTACGCCAATGCCGACAGGCCAGTGCTGAACGATATTTCGTTCGACGTGCCGCATGGCAAGGTGTTTGTGATTGTTGGGCCTTCCGGTTCCGGCAAATCGACGTTGTTGCGCACCATCGCAGGCCTTGAGCCGATTCAGGGCGGCACCATTTCGCTCAACGGCGAAGTGATCGAAACGGGCAAGCCGGGCACTGAGTCCGCTGGACGCAGCAAGCGCAGCAGCGAACTACGCACCCGCGTTGGCATGGTGTTCCAAAGCTACGACCTGTTTCCCAACAAAACCGTGCTTGGCAACATCACACTGGCGCCGACCTTGGTGCAGAAGCGAGATAAGGCCGCAGTCGAGCAGGAGGCGATCAGGCTTCTGGAACGCGTCGGCCTTGCCGACCGCAAGGATTCCTGGCCGCACGAGCTTTCCGGCGGCCAGCGTCAACGCGTGGCCATCTGCCGTGCGCTGATCCTGCATCCGGAAGTGCTGCTGTTCGACGAAGTCACCGCCGCGCTCGATCCGGAAATGGTGCGCGAAGTGCTCGACGTGATGCTCGAACTCGCCGATTCCGGCCAGACCATGCTCATCGTGACGCACGAAATGCAATTCGCGCGAGCCATCGCCGACCAGGTGATCCTGCTTGAAGATGGCGGCATTGTGGAACGGTCCGACGATGCCGAACGATTCTTCACCAATCCGACCACCGAACGTGCCAAGCAGTTCCTGCATACGTTTGAATTCGACCGGCACCGCAAGTCCGCCGAGCAATCCGAACGGTCCGAACAGTAGCGCGAAATAGCGCGAATCGGCGAAACCCAAGATTTTGATAGCAGTCATCTTTGCAAGAGAGGAGAAACCATGACCGCATCAATCATCAACAAAACATTCAAGAGCATCGTGGCCGCATCGGCCGCGTTGATCATGGCAGCCTCCGTGGCTGCTTGCGGTCCGTCCGCGGCCACTCCGAGCGACGAAGGCTCCACGGGTAGCGATTCCAGTTCCAGCAGCAGCGCCACCGCCCGCACTCTGGATGAGATCAAGAAGTCCGGCAAGCTCAAGGTCGCCGTGTTCTCCGACAAGGCTCCGTTCGGCTACGTCGACAAGGACGGCAACTATGCCGGCTACGACGTCTACTTCGCCGAGCGCTTGGGCAAGGATCTTGGCGTAGACGTTGAATACACCTCCGTTGACGCCGCCGCCCGAGTCGACGTGCTCACCTCCAACAAGGTCGACATCACGCTGGCCAACTTCACCGTCACCGACGAGCGCAAGGAGAAGGTCGACTTCGCCAAGCCGTACATGAAGGTGGCGTTGGGCGTCGTTTCCCCGGAAAACGCCGAAATCACCGACGTTGACCAGCTCAAGGGCAAGACCCTGATCGTGACCAAGGGCACCACCGCCGAAACCTTCTTCGAGAAAAACTACCCCGACATCAAGCTGCAGAAGTACGACCAGTACGCCGATGCCTACAACGCGCTGCTCGACGGCCGTGGCGACGCCTTCTCCACCGACAACACCGAGGTGCTCGCATGGGCCAAGTCCAACAAGGGCTTCAAGGTCGGTATCACCGAACTGGGCGATAAGGACACCATCGCTGCCGCAGTGCAGAAGGGCAATAAGGAATTGCTTGACTGGATCAACGACGAAATCGACAAGCTTGGCGATGAAAACTTCTTCCACAAGGATTATGAGGAGACACTGAAGCCGGTGTATGGCGACGAAGTCGATCCTGATGAAATCGTGGTCGAAAAAGGTGTGGTCGACTGATAACTAGTTAATCAAACTAAATATTTTGAACCTTCCGTCGCTTCAGGCGGAAGGTTTTTCTATATTCACATAATCATATTTACATACAAATATATGATTGCTGATAACGCTATATAAAAAACAATTATTACGATTCGCGCCTTCCATAAAAAGCGTATATAGCCACGCCGATGTTGCCATGTTGTTTTTCCGATATCTTGTGATTGTCGGCTTGAAAAACAAGCGAGATGTTTTACGAGAGAGGAGCGCGGAACATGAAGTACGCAGTGATCGGTGCCGGCGGAATGGGCATCCAGTACGGTGTGCTGCTGCAGGAATTCGCGCACAAAGACGTCGACTTCGTCGATACATGGAAGCCGAACGTCGAGAAGATCCGCGAGCAGGGCGGTGCCTACGTGTCGCAAGACGGTGAAGACCGCCATCTCGTGCCGATCAACGTGTACTATCCGGAGGAATACGCCGGCCAGCCGGACGTGTGGATCGTGTTCCTCAAGCAGATGCAGCTTGACGGCGTGCTCAAGCGCTGCGCCCATCTGTTCAATGAGAAGCAGATCGTGTTCTCCGCCATGAACGGCTATGGACACTTCGAAAAGCTCAACGAATACTTCTCCACAGACTGCATTTACGGCGGTACCGCACTGATCGGTGCCTACGTGTACGGCCCCGGCGATTTCAACTTCACCGGCGGAGTACATGCCAAGGCCATGAACCTGTGTGCCTACGCGGATGATGTGACTGACGAGGTGAGCAAACACGAGCAGGCGCTGTACGAGGATTTCGCAACGGCCACGCTCAACCCGACCATCGTGGACAACTTCATCGGCATGTGCATGGCGAAAATCGTATTCAACTCGGTACTGAACACGCTGTGTACCATGTACCAGATTCGTTTCGGCGAATTCCATGCGCATCCCGACGCACGCTGGCTCACCGAACAGCTGGTCGACGAAGCCTACAGCGCGGCCGAAGCAGCCGGATACCAACTGTTGGGCACGCGCGAAACGGAAGTCGAAACCATTCTGCACACCGCGGGCGTGGCACATCCGCTGCACTATCCGTCCATGTATCAAGACCTGACCAAGGGACGTCCAACGGAAGTCGACTACATCAACGGCTATATCGCCAAAGTCGGACGCGAGCATGGCTACGAATGCAAGCTGCACGAATTCCTAACCCGCGAAGTGCATCTCGCCGAACAAGCCTTCGCCATCCACAATCCAGACATCGTCGCACAGGCCAAAGCCGACGTCGAAGCCAGTAAGCCGGTAACGGAATAATCGTATTTTTTCAAAACAAGTAGGAGAGGGAAAACAACCATGACCATCGCTATTTTCAAGAAGCCGAACGGCATCAAACGAATCGTTGCAGCAGTACTTGCCGCTGCAACACTTATTTCCGTTGCGGCATGCGGTTCCGGCAACAGCGCATCCGCATCCAAGGAAAGCCTGAACACCATGAAGGGCAAAACCACCACAATCACCGTCGGCGTGTGCGCAGGACCATACGGCGACATGGTCGACAAGGTCATCGCGTCACTGCTGAAAGATGACGGTTTCAAACTGAAAACCAAGCTGTTCAACGATTATGTGCAGCCCAATCAGGCACTTGCATCTGGTTCCATTCAGGCGAATCTTTTCCAGCATGGCAATTATCTGAAGAAGTTCACCGCCGACAACAATCTCGACCTGACCGCCCTTGGACAGACCCCAACCCTTGGCTTGGGCATCTATTCCAACAAGTACAAGTCCATCGATGACATCGAAGACGGAGCTACGGTCGCAATCGCGAACGATGGCTCTAACCTGGCACGTTCTCTCGGCGTGCTCCAGCAGCAGGGTCTGGTGACGCTCAAGGGCGAAGTCGATGCCACCAAGGCTACGGTCAACGATATCGCATCCAATCCGAAGAACCTCAAAATCAAAACGATCGATGCTGCACAGCTGGCCCGTTCCTTGGACACCGTTGATGTGGCTCTGGTGCCGGGCAACTATTCTTGGGCTGCTGATCTGAAGCCTGCCGACGCGCTCGCCATGGAAAAGCAGGATGGTGGCGTGATCGAAGTGTTCGTGGTCCGTACCCAGGACGTCGATTCCGACTTCGGCAAGGCCGTCAAGAAACTGCTCGTCAGTCAGAAATTCAAGGACGCCATCGCCAAGAGCGAGTTCAAGGATTTCGGCAAGCCGACCACTTGGTGACCGCTGCAGCGCGGCGATAGGTAATATGCAAAGACCCGTATGAATTGGGAAACTCATACGGGCTTTATGCAAACGAGATTCATCAAACGAAACGTATTGAACGAAACGTATCGAACGAACGTAAACACGTACTTGAACGGAATGAGGAACGAACCATGAGCGTTATTGAACTCAACGACGTGTCCGTGACCTTTCATGAAGGCGGACGAACCGTCGAAGCGGTCAAACATGTGAACATCAGCGTGGAAAAAGGCGAAATCTTCGGCATCGTGGGCTTCTCCGGAGCAGGCAAATCCACGTTGGTGCGCACCATCAACCTGCTGGAACGACCGACGGGCGGTCATGTGGTGATCGACGGCAGCGACATCACCGCACTCAAAGGCGGTCAGCTGCGCGACCTGCGCAAGAAAATCGGCTTTATTTTCCAAGGATTCAACCTGATCACCAATGTCACGGTCGGCAAGAACATCGAATTCGCGCTGAAAGCCGGCGGATATCCGAAAGCGCAATGGTCGGCACGCATCCGCGAACTGCTGGCACTGGTCGGTTTGGAAAACAAAATCGACAGCTACCCGTCAAGCCTGTCGGGCGGGCAAAAACAGCGTGTATCCATCGCACGTGCGCTCGCCAACAAGCCGGAAATCCTGCTGTGCGATGAAGCTACCAGCGCACTTGACCTGGAAACCACGGAAGGCATTCTGGCGCTTCTGCAACGCATCAACCGCGAACTGGGCATTACCATCGTGTTCATCACGCATCAGCTTGACGTGGCGAAGCAGATTTTCGACCGAGTGGCCGTTATGGAAAACGGTGTGGTAGTGGAGCAAGGCAACACCTTCGACGTGTTCAGCACGCCGAAGCATCCGACCGCCAAAGCGTTGGTGGAACGCTATCTGGGCATTGCGGTGCCGCCGCAGCTGGTGCCGTCGCTGCCGGCCGGCACCATCGTGGAACTGCGATACAAGGGGGATGCGGCACTCGAACCGCTCATCAGCCGGGTCGCGCAGGATTACGGCGTGAGCATCGACGTGCTGCATGCGAATGTGGAATATTTCGGTTCGCAGGCCATCGGCATTCTGATTGTGCTCGTTTCTGGCGCGGGGGAGCCGCTGGTGCAGGCGTTGAATACGTTGAGAACGCATGTGTTCAGCTATCGGGAACTTGATCGTGGGCAGCTGGTTGTGGCCGCCGAAGCTGCGGATAATCAGGAGGCGTGAGAACAATGGAAGAAACTCTGGAAATCCTTCAAGACAATCTCGGTCAGGCGTTGATCGACACGGCATACATGGTTGTGGTGTCGGCGATTATCGGCGTGGTGTTGGGCACGTTGGTGGCGTTGCTGCTGTATTTGACCGAAAATCGTTTGTTCACGCCGAATCATGCGTTGAACGTTATTGTCGGTTTCATCGTCAACGCGATTCGTTCGCTGCCGTTCCTGATTCTTATGGTGGTGCTCATTCCGGTTGCGCAATTGATTCTGGGTGATCCTTACACGCCGACAGGTGGCGCAATTTCCCTGTCGATCGCCGCGGTGCCGTTCTTTGCGCGAATCGCGGAAAGCGCGTTTTCCGAAGTTGATCCGGGCTTGCTTGAAGCTGCCATCTCCACTGGTGCCACCACACGCCAAATCATTGTGGATGCGGTATTCCCTCAGGCCTTGCCGTCGTTCATTCGTGGTGTGGTGCTCACCATTATTTCACTGATTGGCTATTCCGCAATGGTCGGAACGATCGGCGCTGGCGGCATCGGCGATATGGCCATTCAATACGGCTATAACCGTTACGAAACCGGCGTGCTCGTCGTGATTGTTATTATTCTGATCGTCATTGTGCAGATCATTCAATGGATCGGCGATTGGTTCGCACGCAAGGTGACGCACTGATGGTTGCGTATATGCGTGAATGTGCGCATATACAGTCGCACGATGATAGGGAGGGTTGATGAATGACTTCGTATGTTTCTCCTGTTGCGTTCACTACGGTGGCGCAGTCGATTCCGCCGAATGTGTTCGCCGATATGGATCGCAAAGTGGCTGCCGCGGTTGCGGACGGGGCCGATGTGATCGATTTGGCCAAAGGCAATCCGGATGCGTTCCCCGCTGACTTCATTCGAGAAGTGGCCAAAAAGGCGGTTGACGATCCGGCCAATGCCCGGTATTCGCCGTTCGACGGCAAACCGAGTTTTCTGCAGGCTGCCGAACAGTGGTATCGCAACACGTATGGTGTTGAGGTTGATTGGAAAACCCAGCTTTTTGCCGTGGAGGGCGCGGTTGATGGTCTCGCGGCGCTGTTCGCCGTGCTTGTTTCGCCGGGCGATGCTGTGGCATATGCGGATCCGTATTACCCCTCGTATCATTGCATGACGGTGATGAGCCGTGCCGAGGAGGTTCTGCTGCCGTCGCTGCCGGAACGTGGCTTCCTGCCTGATTTGGATGCGGTGCCTGCGCAAGTGTGGAATCGTGTGAAAGTGCTGGTGCTCAACTATCCGAACAATCCGACGGGTGCGCAGGCTCCGCGTGGGTTTCTGCAACGTGCCATCGATTTGGCTCATGAATATCATTTCGCGATCGTGCAGGATTTCGCTTATGCGGGATTGGGAGTCGATGCGCAGCAAATCAGCATACTGTCGCTGCCGGGTGCCTTCGATGTTGCGGTGGAAGTATGCTCGCTGTCGAAAATGTATGCGATGGCCGGCTGGCGTGCCGGTTTCATCGCGGGCAACGACGACATTGTGTCTCATGTGAAGCAGTACCACTATCAAATGGGTTCCATGGTTACGTCCAGCATTCAAGACGCGGGCACTGTGGCACTGCTGTCGGATCAGAGCTGTGTGGCCGAACTTGCGGAACGGTATGCGTCTCGTCGCGAAATCGTGGCAGGTGGATTGCGTGAAGTCGGACTTGATGTTTTCGATTCAGACGGTGGCATCTACGCTTGGGTGCATGCTCCTGAAGATCAGACGGGTGAACAGTTTGCCGACATGCTGTTGGAACGTGCGGCCGTCGCCGCGCTGCCGGGCATGTGTTTTGGCAAAGTGGGCAAGGATTACGTACGATTCAGCCTGCTTAAATCCGAGGACCAGTTGCGTGAGGCTGTGCGCCGGGTGGCTGCTGTGCTAGCGTAATTTTTCCTACGTAGCCTTTTTGCATGGATGAGCGATTGTGTGCTTGCACAATCGCTTTTTCTATTTTCCTCCGATTGTTTGCGATCGTCTTTCGATCGGTTGTGGACGTCCCATCCTCCAATTGCCATCGAAACGTCTTTCCCTTAGGAAACCGACACACGCTCCTTATGCAGGCGACGTTTTTGCGATTGCGGTGCGGTGTCTTGCATCTCCGCCGTTTGATAGCTGCTTACAGGAAAATGTTATGGCGATTCGCGCGTTCTATAGCCAACGTTGATAAGGTGCGGCGCGCGTTGAAATGCAGGATGCGGTTTAGTGGGTACCAGCGACCGCGTGAATGGCACGCGGCAATGAACCACAACCCAAGGGGGTGCACATCATGACCAGATTCAACACTCAGTTTGTCCACGGACTGCCGGTCAACGATAACAACACCGGAGCCGTGAACCCGCCGACTACGAAGCGCTTGATGCCGCTGTTTCCGGGCACTCCGCCAAGGGACCCGCGCATGGTTGTCCGGCGAAGGCCGTGTATTTCGAAGTTCTTACCAATCCGTTGCTGCAGGTCAACAATGTGACGAAGATTGCTGAAATCGCTCATCGCTATGGTGCGATTTCCATTGTCGACAACACATTCGTTACCCCGTATCTGCAGCTGCCGCTCGACCAAGGTGCCGACATCGTCATCCATTCCGCTACCAAGTATCTGGCCGGCCATTCCGAAGTCAACGCCGGTCTTGTGGTGGTCAAGGACGACGGGTTGGGCAAACGTGTCTACTTCGCGCAGAATCGTTTGGGTGGCGTGCTTGCGCCGAACGAATGCGATTCGGTGCGTCGTGGTATTCAGACGCTCGCCCTGCGCATGGACCGCCAGCAGGAGAATGCGCGTGCGATCTCCAGCTATCTGTTGCTGCATCCGCTGGTAAAATCCGTGCATTATCCGGGATTGTCGGGGCATGAGTATGAGATTTGGACATTGTTCAGGAAGTTGCGGATGAGGTGACGGTAATGAAAGACGGCCATCTTGTCGAATATGGAGCTGTCGGTTCCGTGTTGCGACACCCTAAAGACGCGTATACGAAAATGTTGCTTGAGGCATCGCCTAAATTTGATGGGATTAATGCATCGTAAGGAGTGATTTTATGACTGATAATACGGCAATTGATTTCTATGGAGCCGACTGGTGCGGTGACTGCCGTCGAGCCAAGGCAGCATTGGACCGTTTCGGGGTCGCTTACAGCCTTCATGATATCGAGCATGAGGATGGTGCTGCAGAGAAGGCCATTGCGATCAGCGGACAACAGCACATTCCCGTGATTCGGTTCGCTGCCGATGGCTCATGGCTGGTGGAGCCTTCGGCCACGCAGTTGCAAGCCAAATGCAAGGAGCTCGGCCTGATCTGATTCAACATTGCGTATGCCATCTCACGAGCCGGACAAGGAGAATTGTCTCCTGTTCGGCTCGTAGACGTATGTGGGCCGGCTTCCGAATGAACTTTGCCCAGCTCGCGGACATTGTCTGCACGCGATTGCATTCTTTGGTAAATTTTTGCTTGGGTTTGGCAATGGTTGCAGAACCTACGGAAAGCCGTCAATCAACAGGCTTTCGAGAGAAAACCAAAGAAGGGAGTAATGTCATGCCGTTCCTTATTACGCTCCTTGTCATTGCACTTATCGTCGCTTTCCTGTTCCTGTCCACGTTGTTTATCGTGCCGCAGCAGCAGGCCTATATTATTGAGCGTTTCGGCAAATTCAACAAGGTGCAGTTCGCCGGCATTCATATTCGAATCCCGTTCGTGGACCGTATCGCCATGAAAACCAACATGCGCGTCAATCAGCTTAATGTGCAGTTGGAGACCAAGACGCTTGACAATGTGTTCGTCACGGTGGTGGCGTCCACTCAGTTCCGTGTTGACCCGAGCAATGTGGCCACCGCATACTATGAGCTGCGTGATCCGGCTGGTCAGCTGCGTTCCTACATGGAGGATGCGCTGCGTTCCGCCATTCCTGCATTGTCTTTGGACGATGCCTTCTCCCGTAAGGACGATGTGGCCTTTGACGTACAGAAGACCGTCGGCAACGAAATGTCCCGCTTCGGTTTCACTGTGGTCAAGACGCTGATCACTGCCATCGATCCGAGTCCGCAGGTCAAGAACGCCATGGATTCCATCAACGCTGCCCAGCGCGAGAAGGAGGCCACCCGTCAGCGCGCCGAAGCCCAGCGTATTCAGATCGAGACCCAGGCGGCAGCCGAGGCTGAGAAGACCCGTCTTCAGGGTGAAGGCCAGGCCAACTATCGTCGTGAGATCGCCAATGGTATCGTCGACCAGATCAAGAGTCTGCAGGCAGTCGGCATGAACGTGAACGACGTGAACAATGTGGTGTTGTTCAACCAGTATCTCGACACCATGCGTAATCTCGCCTCGTCGCAGAATGCGAAGACGGTGGTGTTGCCGGCTTCGACGCCTGGCGGTTTCAACGAGATGCGCGACCAGATCACCCAGGCCATGATGTCCGCGGACGAAGCTGCGAAATAGTCGCACAATAACCGCAACGTCATACTGAATGGCATTGACACCAAGTGGGGACATCCCGTAAAGGACGTCCCCCACTTGCGTGTGATGCTGATATGGTTTTGCTTGTCTCTACAGCAGATGGGCCATGCATAGCGTCAGCTTAATCGTGCGATATGCGAATGGCGCTTCCAATGACATTATCCGAATGTCTGCCTCGTTGTTTTCATTCTATTTTTGCGAGATTCGGGGATTTTGCCGTCTGGCACGAAACGAAGTGTTTTTGGCACGAAACGAGAAAACCACCCTAGTTAGGGTTGTTTTAGGAGGATATGAGACGGGGCCTGTGCTTCTCGGGGTGTTCCCCTAAGGGATGCAGGGAACTGGAAAACGGTATAAACTCGGTTGTGGGACAGACGTATTGACGCCGTGTGGGGAAGGGCAACGAAGACTATGACAGATCATGAAGGGCGAGAGTCGATGACGGGGACGCGCAGGCCCATCATCGAAGTCAAGAATCTGCGTAAGGAATATCCGGTACTCGATGAAACCGTCGTGGCTCTGGAACGCATCAATCTCACCATTCCGCAAGGGCAGATCTGCTGTATCTACGGCGAATCCGGTTCTGGCAAATCCACACTGCTAAACCAGCTAGCAGGTATGGAAAAACCAACCAAAGGCGGCGTGCGCATCGGGGGAGTGCCCATTTCTCAGTTGAATGAACGGCAATTGGCGGAATTTCGGCAAAAACATCTTGGTTTCGTATTCCAGTCATACAACCTGCTTCCCAATCTGACTGCCGTGGAAAACGTGGCAATGCCGCTGATGTTCCAAGGCATGCCGAAAAACAAGCGTGAGGCAATCGCCAAGAAAATGCTGAAACGAGTAGGGCTCGGCAAACGCATGAACCACTACCCGACGCAAATGTCAGGCGGACAGCAACAGCGTGTCGGCATCGCGCGAGCGTTCGCAGCCAGACCGCAAGTCGTATTCGCCGACGAACCGACCGGCAACCTCGACTCCAAAACCAAAACCGACGTGATGAACATGATCTGCGCGTTCGCTCGCGACCTCGATCAAACCATCGTGCTCGTCACCCACGATGACAATATGGCGCAATATGCCGACCGTATAGTAACGCTACTTGACGGACGTATCATCGATGACCGTCTGATGAACAACGCGTGACGGCAGAGAAGAGAAGGAAATTCCATGAGTAACAGCAACCATTCCGCAAAATTCATCAACATGCTCATCGCATTGATGGCGTCCATCGCCATCGCGCTGACCTGCATTGTGCCGACGGCGCTCGCCGAAGACGGTGATGGCACTGACGACAACAACGGCGGCTCCACCGTGCAGCCGGCCGGTCCGGTGCCGAACATCATCATCACCAACTTCACCTATGGCGACGGTTCCGTGGCGGTCGGCACGAATTTCGATCTTGGCTTCACCTTCCAGAATATGGGCAAGGTCGCGGTCAGCAATATGGTCGTGACCGTTGACGGCGGCGAGAATTTCGCCATTTCCGGCGGTACGAACACGTTCTACTACGATTCGCTGTGGGCGGGCTATTCCCTGACCCAGACCGTGCCCATGCAGGTGCTGTCGAGTGCGAAGAACGGCGCGCAGGGCATCGATATCAACTTCAAATACGAGTATGTCGATGGCGACACCCGCAATTCCAACACTTCGGATATCAAGATTTCCGTACCTGTTTCGCAGCCCGACCGTTTCGAACTGGGCGATCCCGTGCTTCCAGACGCCATCAATGCGGGCGAGGAATCCACCATTTCCATGGAATACGTGAACAAGGGCAAGGGGGATGTATCCAATGTCGAAGCGTCCATCGAGGGTGACGGTATCACCGCCACGCAAGCCACACAGTACATCGGCAATGTGGCATCCGGTGCTTCCGGCTCCATTGGATTCGCTTTCACTGCGGATGCGGCCGGCGAATATGATGCCAAGCTGAAGGTGACGTACGAGGATGCCGACGGTCAGCAGCAGACCAAGGAATCGCCGGTGAAGATTACGGTGTCTGAGGCTCCGGCCCCCGTCGATCCCGGTACGGATGTTGACCCGCAGGAAAACCAGGGCATTCCGACTTGGGTGTGGATTGTCGTTGCCGTGGCTGTCGTTGCCGTGATCGCCATTGTGGTTGTGGTGGTTGTGCGTCGCCGCAAGAAGGCGAAGAAGGCGGCCGAGGATGACGATTGGGATTGGGATCCCACCGATTCGCATGCCGGCACTGAAGCTGATGGCACTGCCGATACGACTGATACCACAGCTGGCACCACGGCAGGCGCTATTGACGCGCCGACCCAGGTGATTGATTCCGTGCCCTCCGCCAAGGAGTGAGCATGCGATTTTCGGATATTGCACGTTCATGCACACAGAATCTGCTGCGTCGCAAATCGCGTACGATTCTTACGGTACTTGGCGTGATCGTCGGCTGCTGTTCGATCGTGCTCATGATTTCCATTGGCCAAGGCATCAACGAACAGAACGAGCAGATGCTCAAAAACATGGGCAACCTGAACGACATCACCGTATACGCGGACGGCGGAGGTTCGTATTCCACGGCAACGTCATCCAGCGTGAGAGGTTCTGGCGGCGAACAGGCGAAACTCGACGATGACGCCGTGCAGAATTTCCGTAGCATTGCCGGTGTGGCCGGAGTGCTTCCACAGAAAACGATGTCATACAGTGTGGATGCCACGCAAGGAGCTGGCTCCCGGTACGTGTCGCAATATGTCAACGTGGTGGGAGTCGACGCCACGCAATTGGAAGAATCCGGCTATAAATTGGCCAGCGGACGTCTTCCGATGCGTGCCGGCGAAGTGTTGGCGGGCAAATCCTTCGTGTATTCGTTCTACGACAAGTATGCGTCAGATCCGAGCAATCATCGTATAGAAGCGGGCGATTATTACTGTGATGAGAACGATTGCGTCCAATCCGAAGGCGAAGACCCGTTCTTCGATATGCTGAACTCCAAAATCACACTGATTACCGGAGCCAACTATCAAAGTCCCGACGACTACCGCAAGGTGGGCGGCGGATCCGTGGCGTCATCCGATTCCGGCAGTGGTGAGAGTCCCACCATTACCATGCCATACACTGTGGTGGGTGTCATTGATTCCTCCGCCAACAACTATGATGCGTTCACTTCCGGCATTGTGATGAGCATCGACGATATGAAAACGTTGAACGCCAAAATATCGGGGGACACCAAGGCCAACACGTCGAGCAAGGTCGTTTACGATCAGGTACTGGTGCACACCCAAGACATCAAAGACGTTGCCGACGTTGAAGCGCAAATCAAAGGCGCAGGTTATCAGACTTCCTCCTTTGAACAAACGCGTAAGGAGATCGAAAAGCAGTCGCAAGGCATCCAGTTGGCTTTGGGTGGCATTGGTGCGGTGTCGTTCTTCGTTGCCGCGATTGGCATTGCCAACACCATGATCATGTCGGTGTCGGAACGTACTCGCGAAATCGGCATTATGAAGGCTCTCGGCTGCTATGTGCGCGATATTCGCATGATGTTCCTGTGTGAGGCTGGCGCGATTGGCCTAGTTGGCGGTGTAATCGCCTGCCTGATTTCCGCAATCGGTTCGATAGGCATCAATCTAGCGTCTTTGGGTGGCTTCAGTGTTGAGAATCTCGGCAAAGCGATTGCGGGCGGCGACGATGTGACTCGCATTTCGGTGATTCCGTGGTGGCTTTTTGTAGTGGCCCTGCTGTTTTCGATCGCCGTTGGTGTGGTAGCAGGTTTCGGCCCGGCCAATAAGGCTGTGAAGATTCCCGCTTTGGATGCCATCAAGAATGATCAGTGATTGCTGATTACAGATCGCTGATTTATAGATTGGCGGGAATGGTCCACAGATATACCGATCATTCCCGCCAATTCGCTTATGTATCGATTATTCGCTAAGAATACCGCGGATTCGAGAGACGATGGTTTCTGAAGTCAATCCGTAACGTTCGTTAAGCTCGCCAAGAGGCACTCGGTCGGTGAACTCTTTGGCTGCGCCGAAATTCAGCACACGAACGCGAGAAGCCTTGGTATTACTGGAATTGGCATAAAATGCGGTGACTTTCTCACCCCATCCGCCTTCTAGCTGGCCATCTTCCAACGTAACAACCAAACGATGCCCATCGGCAAGCATCGCCAGTAATTCGGCATCCATCGTGGAATACTGCAATGCGTCAACAAGCGTCGCGGTAATCGCAGCATGTTCTTCATCATTTTCGGCCAGTGCCGACGTAATTTCGGCAGCCAACGGCATGGTGTTGCCGAGTCCAAGAATCGCCACATCCTTGCCGGGCTGAACGATCTGATAGCGTGCGAACGGGCATGCTCCGGCAATATTGACGGCTGGATCATGCTCTTCGGCACGCTGCAACGGGTCGAACGCCATATCGGCGGCACGTTCAAGTGCGAGAATCTGCTCGCCGGGCATACGAATCGCCACCACGCCATGTTCGGACGGGCCGGTAGCCCAAGCCAACATGTCAAGCATCTGTTCGCCGCTCGCGGGAGCCAAACAGGTCACGTCGGGAACATTGGCGAACATCGTCATATCGAATGTGCCCGAATGCGTATTGTCCGCGCCGGAAATTCCCGCGCCGAAAATCAGCAGCGTGGCGGGAACATGATTCAATGCCAACTCTTGCTGCAGCTGGTCGAACGTGCGTTGGAAGAACGTGGCGGAAGTCGCAAGCACCGGGCGGCCGCCAGCCCTGGCGATACCCGCGGCGAACGCGGCGGCATGTTCTTCCGTGATACCGGTATCGACGTAGTGGGCGCCGGCACGTTCACGAAAATCTCGGGTGATGCCATTCGATCCGGGGGTTGCGGGGGAGATGACCACCAATCCCGGCTCATTGTCGAAACGACGTTCCAGCGATGCCATGGCCATTTCGCCATAATATTTGCGTGCGTCGAGCGGTTTGCCGAGCGAGGCCTCCGGATCCTGCCAATGGTTGGCCTCGCATTGGCCCGCATGAGGTTGAGGATTGGTCTGATTGCAGCCATCCGAACCATTGTAGGCTTCCGTTTCGTCATTGAAGCCCAAGCCTTTGGTGGTGTGGATATGCACTACGATCGGGTGGTCAATGTCTTTGACCTCGTTCAGTACTTCCACCAGCGCGTCAACGTCATTACCCTGCTCCACATAGCGGTAGTCCAAGCCGAATGCTTTGAACAGATTCAGTTCGGCCATGCCATTCGACGTACGCAACTTGGCAAGCTGCCCGTACATACCGCCGAAATCCTCAGCGATCGACATTTCGTTGTCGTTGACGATGATGATGAGATTACCGCCCTGTTCGGCCGCATTGTTCAGCCCCTCGAACGCAATGGCCGAACTCAGGGATCCATCGCCGATAATGGCGATAACATTGCCGATAGTGCTTTCGCCAGCGGCGCCGCGCTGCATATCGCGGGTTTTGGCAAGACCGCAGGCCAGAGAAATCGAAGTGCCGGTATGGCCGAGCACAAAGGAATCATGTTCGCTTTCCAGCGGATTCGTGAAACCGGTCACCTCATCAAAACGAGATTGGTCCAAGTATGCTTCGGCGCGGCCGGTAAGCATTTTGTGCACGTAGCTTTGGTGCGACACGTCGAAAATGAAACGGTCGCGGGGCGAGTCGAACACGCGGTGCAATGCCACAGTGAGCTCCACCACGCCAAGATTCGAGCCGATATGCCCGCCATGTTTTTTGCCGTAGTCGAGCAGTGTGGCGCGGATTTCGAGGCATAGATCGCGTAATTGCTGGGCTGAAAGGGCATGTACGTCCGCCGGAGTGTGAATCGAACTCAAAATGCCAGCGGTCATCGTGCGCAATCACCCTTCCCATTCAATCAATGCAACCAACTGCGAAATCCTATCCCACTGTATGCCCCGACGAGGGTGTTTGCGGGCAAAGGAGCGCAAAGTCTTCTCAACTTGAGGCACAATAGAGGTGTTTGCAATCGTGAAAAGCCGTTATTCGCAAAGGAGCGCGAACATGAAAGCCGTATATGCCACCGGAACGAATTATGATGATCCGCTGTCCGTGTTTGAAGTGGGCACTATGCCTGAGCCTGAAACCAAGCCATTCTGGTCCACCATTCGTGTGAAATCGGCGAGCGTGAACCATCATGACGTGTGGAGCCTGCAAGGTGTGGGGCTTTCCGACGAGCAGACGCCGATGATCCTCGGCACCGATGCGGCTGGCGTGCTGCAAGAAGACATTCCCGTACGAAAGGGGCTTAAGGCCGGCTCCGAAGTGGTCTTGTATACCTTCGTTGGTACCGATGGCGCCGGTGTGATGCCGGGGGAGAGACGCTCGATCCTGTCCGAACGATATGCGGGAACCATGGCCGAATACACGCAGGTGCCCAGCGCCAACGTGTTCGCCAAGCCCGCGAATCTGAATCTTGATGAGGCTGCCGCATTGGGTACCAGCTGGCTTACCGCATATTCCCTGCTGTTCGCATCGGCGAATGTGAAGCCGGGAGACACGGTGCTTATTCAAGGCGCCGGAGGCGGCGTGTCGACCGCGGCGATTCAGCTTGCTCACGCGGCCGGATTGGAAGTGTTCGTCACGTCACGAAGCGAAGACAAGCGTGCGCGAGTGTTGCAGCTCGGTGCCGATGTGGCTTTTGAAACGGGTGCGCGACTGCCACGCAAGGCGGATGCCGTCATTGAATCCGTCGGCGCGGCCACATGGAGTCATTCCGTCAAATCCGTACGTCCGGGAGGAACTATCGCCATTTGCGGCGCGACTACTGGCGACCAGCCGGGTGCAGAGCTTACGAGAATCTTCTTCCAGGATATTCGAGTGCAGGGCAATACCATGGGCTCCCGTGAGGATTTCGCACGTTTGCTGAAATTCGTGGAACATGCCGATCTGCATCCGGTCATCGATTCCGCATATGCGATCGACGACGCGCATCTTGCGTTCTCCAAGATCGTGAATGGCGACGTTTTCGGGAAAATCGTGCTGCACATCTAGCCGATTGCGTAAAGTAAACGGTGTTCAAGAACATGTTCTTTTGGATTCTTTCGGAGGTCCTTGATGGCAGACAACAAGCCTGAAGTCGCAGTGATTATGGGGTCGGCGAGCGATTGGGAAACCATGAAGCATGCCTGCGAGATGCTTGACCAGTTCGAAGTGCCGTACATGAAGCAGGTGATTTCCGCGCACCGCACCCCGGAATTGATGGGCGAGTTCGCGCATAGTGCCCGTGCCAACGGTCTGAAGGTCATCATCGCCGGAGCCGGCGGCGCGGCACATCTGCCGGGCATGGTCGCGGCCCAGACCACCCTGCCGGTCATCGGCGTGCCGGTGCGTTCCCATGCGCTGTCCGGTTGGGATTCGCTGCTGTCCATCGTGCAGATGCCAGGCGGCATCCCGGTCGCCACCACCGCAGTCGGCAACTCCGGTGCCACAAACGCAGGTCTTTTGGCTGTGAGCATTCTGAGCACCACCGATGAGCGTTTGGCCAATGCTTTGCAGGAATATCGTGACTCTCTGAAGGAAAAGGTGGCTGAATCCAATGCCCAGCTTGTCTGAGGAAACCAATGGCCGTGTTGAACGTCTGATGCCAGGGGCCACCATCGGCATTATCGGTGGCGGTCAGCTTGGCCGCATGATGGCGTTGTCCGCCCGCTACATGGGCTTCCGCATCGGCGTGCTCGACCCGACTCCGGATTGCCCGACCGCACAGGTGGCCGACTTCCAAGTCACTGCCGAATACGACGACATCACCGCGATCCGAGAACTGGCTGAAAAGTCCGACGTGCTCACGTACGAGTTCGAAAACGTGAACGCCGACGCCATCGACGAAGTGCGTTCCTTGTCTGCAGCCCCGCAAGGCACCGATTTGCTGCGTGTCACGCAGGATCGTGTCAACGAGAAGCAGTTCATCAACGATCATGGCACGCCGACCGCACCATGGAAGGCCGTCAACAGCGTTGAGGAGCTTGATGCGGCGCTCGATGAAATCCATTACCCGGCCGTGCTGAAAACCCGTTCCGGCGGGTACGACGGCCACGGCCAGACCGTGCTGAAATCCGATGCCGATCTTGAAAAGGTACGCGCCCGTGCCGATCGCGGTGGCGGATTCCCGCCGAGCATTCTCGAAGGATTCGTCGATTTCGCATTCGAAGCGAGCATTCTCGTTGCCGGTAACGGCAAGGATTATGTGACCTTCCCGATCGTGCGCAACGAGCATCGTAACAATATTCTGCACATGACCATCGCTCCGGCCGAAGTCAGCGAAGACGTGGCGAAGGAAGCGCACGAACTCGCTTTGCGTTTGGCGCAAGGCTTCGAACTGGCCGGCATCCTCGCTATCGAACTCTTCGTTACCAAAGATGAGCAGGTTATCGTCAACGAGCTTGCCCCGCGCCCGCATAACTCCGGTCATTACACCATCGAAGCGTGCTCGTTCGACCAGTTCGACGCGCATATTCGAGGCATTGCCGGGTGGCCGCTCGAACAGCCCGAACTGCTCAAGCCGGCTGTTATGGTCAATGTGCTCGGGCAGCATGTGGCACCAACCCGCGCGCTGATCGCCGAGCATCCCGAATGGAATATGCACGACTATTGCAAGGCTGAAGTGCGTCATGATCGCAAGATGGGGCATATCACCGTGCTGACCGACGACACCAGGCAAACTGTGGCGGATCTTGAACAGACCGGCTGCTGGGATGATTTGAAATAAAACCGATGACGGCATGTTTCGCGCGTCAGCCTTTCCCCGAGGGGAGGGCGGCGCGCGAAGCCATCAAGAACGGACATAGATTGACGGACGGACGCGTGGAGCGCAACACCAAACAAAAAGAACTGATTCATGATGCGTTGAAGGCAAACGATGAATTCATTTCCGCACAGGATTTGTATCGCAAGCTGGAAGACGAAGGCGTGAAGGTCGGCCTTGCCACTGTATATCGTCAATTGAATGCCTTGGCTGAGGCAGGCGAGGCTGATACCGTGCGTTTGGAAGGCCAACAGCTGTTCCGTCTGTGTGGTGATGACGGGCATCACCATCATCTCGTATGCACGAATTGCGGCAAAACCGTGGAAATCGAATCGCCATCCGAAACTTGGCTGCGTGGCATCAGCGAGAAATATGGATTCACCATCGAACGGCATACGCTTGAGGTGTTCGGACTATGCCCCGACTGCCGGAATGAGGCACGACGGTAATTCCGTCGATCTCAACAATTTCGCCGATTTCAGCAACAACGGTTATGTGGACGGCGGAATCCTTGACGAAAACTAGATACTGCCATCCGAACTGTCTATACTCCCTCATCGTTCTTTTGCGATTTCATCGACATATGCGTAAGAAAATCAGAAGAAACTGTGGATGAAATCGATCATTACAGCTTTTTGTCAGATATGGTCGCGAAAATAGTGCCTTGGTGTCGCCGTAAGGCGGGAAACGAAGCGAACTGACACGTTACGAGTGGAGATAAACACTTGACGAACGAATCCGTGAATACAGAGACGATTGAGGAACTGAAGATCTCGACGATTGATCCAAACGCACCCGCCAAGGAACGTAAGGAATTCCCAGGGTGGTTGTATGGCATACTGTTTGTGGTGTTCGACGCCATCGGTGTGGCAGCGCTGCAGATTGGCGTCAGTCAATCCACTACACGCGTCAAGCTTTCGAACAACATGTGGCTGACCGGTTGGGGCTTCGTCACCAAAATGTTCACCAACCTCAACTTTGTGGCGGTGCTCAACCTGATTTTGTGGGGCGTGCTGTATGTGATACTGCTCATGCTCATCAACCGCTTCTGGATCGCCACGCCAATATTTCTGGCGGTGACATTCATTATCGCGGTGATCGAACATTTCAAAGTATCCATCCGATATGAGGCGATTCTTCCCAGCGATCTGAACTTCCTCAAAGCCGATGCGGGCAATCTTATGAGCTTCATGCCGGCAGGCGCACAGTGGACCATTCTGCTCGCCGTCGTCATATTCGTTGCTTTCATTGCGCTTTTCGTATTCCTGAATCATCGTGACGGCCGTCACGGCAAGCTTTTCCGTGGCGACGACAAGCAGTCGCGCTCGCTGAATGCCATCGTGCGACTACTGCTGATTATCGTGCCGGGAACGTTCTTCACGCTGTATTCCATGCAGGTGAGCACTGTCGGATCTTGGGCGAAAACCTTCTCTTCGGCAATGGGGGACATGCCGTCCATGTGGGATTCCGTCTACGATGCGCAGCGCAACGGACCGCTGGTCGCCTTCACCAGGCAGCTGAATCCGAAAGTCATGGTGAAGCCTGACGACTATTCCGAAGAAACCATGAAGGAAGTCGCGGCACGATACGAAAAAGAAGCGAAGAAGATCAACGCATCTCGTACCGAGAACATGACCGACAGTACGGTGATCTATGTGCTGTCCGAATCCTTCTCCGACCCGTCTCGCGTGCCGGGGCTTAAGGTCAACAAGGATTCCATGCCCAACATTCGTTCCATCAAAGAGAATACGACCTCCGGTTTGATGCTTTCTTCCGGATATGGCGGTGGTACCGCAAACCTCGAATACATGGGATTGACGGGTTTGAGCATGTCGAATTTCGATTCGTCGCTCACCAGCCCGTATCAGCAGCTTGTGCCGAGCGAGCATTGGACGCCGACCATCAACCAGCTGTGGGGGGCATCGAAGAATTCCATCGGACTGCACCCGTACGAATCGTCTATGTACTCGCGTGCGACCAACTATAAGAAGTTCGGATTCTCGCATTTCTACACGTTGACCGGTCCGGACGTCATCTCGCATCAAGACAAGATCGACGATTCGCCGTACGTGTCTGACGAAGCGACGTACGAGAGCACCATCGAAGAAGTCAAGAAAACCGATGGCAACCAGTTCCTGCAGGTCATCACCATGCAGAACCACATGCCATACCACGATTGGTATAAGAACAACGATTTCAAGGCCGAATCCACTACGGACACTCCTTTGGAGGACGATGAGAAGGAGTCCATCGAAACCTATCAGAAGGGTGCGGCTCTGACCGACGAGGCGACCGCCGACTTCCTTGACAAGCTCGACGCCATCGACAAGCCGATCACCGTGGTGTTCTACGGCGATCATCTGCCGGGCATTTATTCGTCCGCTTCCGAAGACGACAACAATTCGCTTGCCTTGCATCTGACGGATTATTTCATCTGGTCCAACAAGGCGTCCAGCTCGCAAGGCAACGAGATCGACAACGCCGACTATTCGTCGCCGAACTTCTTCGTGGCGCAGGCCGCCGAGCATATGAACGCCAAGGTGTCCCCGTATCTGGCGTTCCTCACGCAAATGCATGAGAAAATCTCCGCCATGGAGCCGCCTGTCGTCAACAATATCCAGGGATGGGACCGTATCCCTGAAGGTCAGAACATCTATCTCGACGCTGACGGCAATCCCATGGCCGAAAGCGACTTCGACGCGGAAACCCGGCAGTTGCTTGCCGACTACCAGCTGATTCAGTACGATATCACCACAGGGAAGAACTACCTGAAAGACACCGATTTCATGGATCTTCCTTAGAGGCAAGGGGGAAGAGATGGCCGCAACCGATCGCGAACAGCAGATTTTGGCGTGGATTAAGCAGAATCCTTTGATCAGCCAAAACGAGCTTGCGGAACTGTGCGGCATCACCCGTTCAGGGGTGGCCGCGCACATCTCCAACCTGATGAAAAAAGGGTACATCCAAGGCAAAGGGTATATCGTCACTCCGCCCAGCTATGTGGCTGTTGTTGGCGCCATCAATATAGACCATTACGGTGTCGCCATGCAGGATGTGGTTGGGGAAAGTTCCAACATGGGGCGCATTGTGTCATCCGTGGGCGGCATTGGTTACAATATCGCCTACAATCTGAACCGGCTTGGCGTGCCGAATTATTTGATTTCCGTCTATGGTGATGATGAGAACGGCGAACGCGTCAAGCAGGACGCGTATGCCAACGGCATTGACATCACGCATGCCAAGCAGATTTCCCATATGCCTACTTCCACCTTCTTGTCGGTTGTTTCCGCGCAGGGGCGTCAGATTGTGGGTCTTGATGATATGCAGATCAGTGCGGAAATCACCCCGGAATTTCTAGCTCAACGAGAGCAGACCATCGTCAATGCGGAAATGGTGGCGATTGATTCGAGCTTGCCGTCTGATGCCATAGCATGGGTTTGCGAAAAAACAAGTCGACCGATTTTCGTGTGCGTGGTTTCCGTTAATAAAGCGGCGCGAATCACGCCGGTGCTTGATCGCATCGACACTATGGTGCTTAATTCCACCGAAGCCAAATTCGTGTCGGGGATTGAGGTGCATGACGAGGCCAGTGCCAGAGATTGCGCCGAACATTTGCTGCGGTCCGGTGTACGTAATGTGTTTCTTTTTGTGGACGATTCGGACATGCTGTACTGCTGCGAACATGAAAGCTTTTTCTGGTCTTTGCCGGGAAGGGCGGAGGAACATCGATATACCAATGGTGGTGCATCGGCGGCGTTGAGTGCGCTGGTGTGGGCGCGTCGTGAGCATAAAACACAGCAGGAATGCGCTAGATATGCGTCTGCGGCGGCTGCGATGAATATGTCTCAGGTGCAGTCGATTTGCGCTGATTTTTCTGAAGAAGCTGTGCGGCGCAAAGCTGATTTGCTGCAGTAACGCAGGTATGGCGGGCTTACATTTGTTTCTTTCGTAATCGCGAGACACGCGATTTTTCCATATGTTACATCGATGAAAAATAAGCAAAAGTTGACTGGCTTAAACTTTTGTTGTACTCTAAATTGAAGATAAAACGTTTCATCAAGGGTGTATCAAGGCAGATATATCCCCGAAAATGTAGGAGGCAATATCCATGGCGGATATGACTTCAGGAAATACTGTTCCTGACCGTTACGTTGTGGTCATCGGTGGCATGAACATGGACATCTGTGGTAGACCGACGAGCACCGTAGTGGACCGAGACTCGAATCCGGGCGTCGTCAGCATGTCCGCAGGTGGTGTCGGGCAGAACATCGCACAGAACATGGCTCATCTGGGCATGCCGACATACCTGATCACCGTCTACGGCGACGATGAAAACGGCAAGACCCTGGAACGTTCGTGCGCGGCCAACAACATCAATCTTGACTATGCCGCACAGCTGGAAGGACGCCGTTCTTCCACCTACATGTTCATCACCGACGATACGGGCGATCTGCTGGTGGCCGTCAACGACATGGAAATCTGCAAGGAAATCAATCCGGCATTCCTCGAATCTCGCCTCGACTTCATCAACGGTGCCGACATCTGCCTGCTTGACGCCAATCTTGAACCGGAAACCATGGCATGGATTGGCGAACACGTCACCGCGCCACTGTTCGGAGATACCGTTTCCACAGTCAAAGCGCACCGTTTCGACACGATCCTCAACAAGATGACCGTGCTCAAGCCGAATGATTTGGAAGCATCCGTACTCACCGGCATCGGTATCGCCGACCAGTATTCGGCAGGTGCCGCAGCGAAGACCTTGCTCGACAGGGGCGTGAAGAACGTATTCATTTCATTGGGTGCCAACGGAATCCTGTGCGCGAGACACGAAAACGACGAATACAGCTTCAAGCATGTGCCGCCATACCGCACCGAAATCGCCACGGCAAATGGGGCCGGAGATGCCGGCATGGCAGCCATCACTTGGAGCTTCTTCGATAACCCCGATCGAGATCTTGAAGAAGTCGGCAAAATTGCGCAGGCAGCATCCAGCATCGCGCTCGAATGCACAAAAGCAGTGCCCGATATCACCGTGGAACGCATACGTAAGAAGATGTCCGGCGAGATCGAGCCGTTGCTCGACGAAGTGCGTACCGCCTGAATTTTGCTACATCACACGTCCATCAACCCATACAAACACAAGGAGAACCGACAATGGTAGTCAAGCAGATCTATTCTCTGATTGAATACGATGAGGCCGTCAAAACCATGGAGGCTGGTGCCGACAACATTGGACTGGTGCCGATGCAGAATGGTGGCGTTCCGGCACATCGCGTGCCAATCGAACGCGTGCACCGCATTTTCGACGAATGCAAGCGTCGTGGCGTCACCTCCGTGGCCATCATGCTAACCAACGATCCCGACGAGATGATCGAGCTTGCCAGAGAGGTGCAGCCTGACATTCTGCATATCGCAGGCGATGGGTACGCCGCAGATGAAGCATTCGCGGCCCGACTTAAGGAAGCCGTGCCGAACACCAAGCTCATGCAGGCCGTGCTTGTTGACGATGAATCCGCCGTCGACCGTGCCAAGAAGTACGCAAAATACTGCGATTTCATCCTCACGGACTCCGGTCTGGCCCCCGACACCGGCATTGGTGCCAGCGGTCTGACCCACGACTGGAGCATTGACGCCCGTATTGTGGCCGAATGCGGCAAGCCGGTCATCATGGCTGGCGGTCTTGGACCAGACAATGTTGCCGAAGCCATCGAACAGTGCAAGCCGTATGGCGTGGACTCCCTGACGAAGACCAGCATCAAATACGACGGCGGCTACATGGAGAAAGACATCGACAAGGTTCGTCAATTCTGCATCAATGCCGACGCTGCGGCCGCAAAGATCGGACAGTGACCGATGGTTATGGAAGTCAAACTGCTGCAACCCGTCAAAGTGGTCTGCACTGACGATTTAGGGGAGACTCTGGTCGATATCATGCAGACCGCGGGCTACTCTCGTCCGCTGATGGTCACGGATTCCTTCGTCGGAAGCATGCCACTGGTCGTTGCCGCACGTACCAAGCTTGAACAGGCCGGTGTCGATGTGGCGGTATTCGACCAGGTCAAGCCCGACCCGCTTTGCGAAACCGTGGAATCCGGCGTCGAAGCATTCGAAGCACATAAGGCTGACAGCATCATCGCCATCGGCGGTGGCAGTTCCATGGATGTTGCCCGAGGCATCAACATCGTGCGTGTCAACGGCGGATCCATCATCGAATACACCGATCCAGCCAAGCCGATCGCACCATGCAACGGTATGATCGCAGTTCCGACCACCGCCGGCACCGGCAGCGAAATGTCCAATGCGCTGGTGGTCACCGAAGGATCCACCGGTCGTAAACTCGCGGTGCTTGCCGATCCGGCAGTCAGCGAATATGCCGTGCTGAACGCGGATCTCATGCTGACACTGCCCGCAAAAATGACCATCGCTTGCGGACTTGACGCATTCTGCCACGCCGCGGAAGGATACCTTTCCCGAATGGCAAGTCCGGTCACGGATGCCATTTGCGAAAAAGTGATGTTCCTGCTGTACAACTATCTGCCGCGTGCTGTGGCAAACGGTCAGGATCGTGAAGCCAGGGAACGTGTGATGGTCGCGTCGACGCTTGCAGGATGGATGCTGAACAATGCGGGAACCATTGCGGGGCATTCCATCGCACACGTGCTCGGAGCGAAATACCACATCGTGCACGGTGAAGCAGTTGGCTACGCGTTGCCGGCGGTTATGGAGTTCGTTGCTCCCGTACATGCGCATAAGGTTCGTGAGATCGGTCAGATTCTAGGTGCGGTCTACCCGGAAAATGCGCCGGACGAGCAGGTTGCGATTATCGCAAGCAGAGCGTTCAAGGATTTCCGCGACCGCATGCTCGGTCTGCATCCTGTTGAGGATTACGGCATCAGCGTTGAAGAACTCGTTTCCAATGCGCAGGCCGTAGTTGACGAGCGTTTTGCAGGAAACACACCTCGTGACATCGATCTTCAGGCAGCCGAACAACTGCTCGAAGGTTTCGGAAGTCGCTGATATCAAAGGCCATTGCCGGCCTTGCAACAAGTTGTGTGACCGATGAGCCGGAGTCAGTCAATCGTCGGCCACCTCATTATCGGTTCAAAGTTGGAGTACATAAGGAGGAACCATAATGTCCAAGAAAATCATCCTTGATTGCGATCCGGGACATGATGACGCCGTCGCCATCCTGCTTGCCGTGGGCAATCCCAATATCGATCTGCTGGGCGTCACCACGGTAGGTGGCAATCAGAGCCTTGACAAGGTGACCTACAACGCCCGTGCAGTGCTGGAAAAGGCGCATGCCACCGACGTGCCGGTGCATGCCGGATGTGACCGTCCGCTGGTGCGCAAGCAGGAAGTGGCAGCTTCCATTCACGGCGAAACCGGTCTTGACGGCGTTGAACTGCCTGAACCCAGCCGTCCGCTGGAAGCCGGCCATGCCGTCAACTGGATTATCGACACCATTATGAGCAACGAGCCAGGCACCATCACTCTGGTGCCGACCGGACCGTTGACCAACATTGCCATGGCCGCCCGCATGGAGCCGCGCATTGTTGAACGTGTCAAGGAAGTCGTGCTTATGGGCGGCGGATACCATGTGGGCAACTGGAGTGCCGTGGCCGAGTTCAACATCAAGGTCGATCCGGAAGCCGCTCACATCGTGTTCAATGAAGCCTGGCCGATCACCATGGTCGGATTGGATCTGACGCATCAGGCACTGTGCACGCCCGAAGTGCAGCAGCGTATCGAAGGCGTTGGCACTGATCTCGCCAAGTTCGTGTCCGGTCTGATGGACTTCTTCCGCAAGACCTATCAAGACAATCAGGACTTCATCGATCCGCCGGTTCACGATCCGTGTACGGTGGCATACCTCATTGATCCGAGCGTCATGACCACCCGTCGTTGCCCGGTTGATGTCGAAATCCATGGAGATCTCACACTCGGCATGACCGTCGCCGACCTGCGAGGCCCGGAACCGAGCGCCGAAGAATGCCACACCCAGGTTGCAGTCAGGCTTGATTTCAACAAATTCTGGGATTTGGTAACCGACGCAATCAAGACCATCGGCTGAATAGAAGAGAAAGATAAGTAAAGGGGGGCTCTAATGACAGAGACCAAAAACGGCAAAATGCTCGACGAAGGCGGCAAGTCCGTCGTCGCATTGATGGCAGCACTGATGGCAGCCATCTTCGCGTTCCAGCTCAACGCGTCCATGCTTTCGCCTGCATTGACGACCATGCGTGTTGAACTCAACACCACCGATGCGCAGATTGGCTTGACCCAGACGGTGTTCTTCACCTCATGCGCGGTGTTCTCGCTGTTCCTGCCGCGACTTGGCGATCTGATCGGGCGCAAGAAGGTGCTGCTCGGCATTCTCGTGCTGACTGCTTTGGGCTGTGTGGTTTCCGCGCTCGCGGTCAATGTGCCGATGTTGATGATCGGTCGTGTGATTCAGGGTGTTGCTGGTCCGATTGTGCCGATGACGCTGATCATGCTGCATGCCAAGGTCACCGAAGACAAGAAGTACGCCAAGCTCATGGCTATTCTGACTTCCGTTAATGGTGGCATCGGCGGTGTCGACGCTATTCTTGGCGGCTGGCTTGCTGGCACGTTCGGTTTCCGTTCCGTGTTCTGGGTCATGGTTGGTGTTGCGGCGCTTGCCATTGTGCTTGTGTTCGTGTATGCGGAGGAATCCACCGCTTCCGAGACGCCGAAGATGGATTGGGCTGGTGTGGTTTCCCTTGCCGCCGCATTCTTGGCCGCATACCTGGCCATCAACGAAATCCAGAAGCTGGGATCTGCCAACTGGGCGTTGGTTGCTGGCGAAATCGTTGTCGCTGCCGTACTGTTCGTGGTGTTCTGGAATGTTGAGAAGCGTCAGAAGGCTCCGATGGTCACCACGCATTACCTCAAGCAGCGTCGTACTTGGGGTCTGCTGCTGACCACCCTGCTTACCATGACCGGCGTGTTCGCCATCATGAACGGTATCGTGCCTGCTCTCGCTCAGGATACCGAAGTCGGCGCCGGCATGAGCGCCAGCGTGGTATCGTTCGCCACCCTGACTCCGTATGCGTTGATCGGTCTCGCATTCGGTCCGGTCGCAGGCGTGCTCGCTTCGAAGTTCGGCTACCGTGCGGTGCTGCGTACTGGCTTGATCGTCTCTGTTGCGGGCGTGCTGTTCGGCATCTTCGTGTGCAACGTTCCGAGCATCTGGGCACTTGTGGTCATGTCTTTGGCTTTGGGTGTTTCCTACGCAGGTACTGCCAACATCATGCTGAACGGTCTGGGCATCGTGCTCTCTCCGGAAGACAATCCGGGCTATCTGCCTGGTCTGAACTCTGGTGCATTCAACTTGGGTGCCGGTCTGAGTTATGCAGTGCTGTACGCTGCTCAGAACGCGTTCACCGCATCCGGCGGTGCGACCAGCGGCTACCTCGCAGCCATGGTTGGCGGTGTAGTTCTGCTCGGCCTCGCGTTCTGCGCATCCCTGCTCATTCCGAAGCCGGGAGAGCAGAAGTAATCAATATAAGCTTGCTTGTGTTGTGTGATTAAAAAACGGCGGTTTTGCAGTCGGACTCCTCTCTGTCCGACCAACAAAACCGCCGTCCTTTTTATATATATGATTGCGATTGTATGGTTACAGAAATTTCTGATGGTATGCAATCGCTGGGTGCATTCAGCTGTTCAGTGCCTTGGCGCCAATGTCGTGACGGTAGAACATGCCCTTGGTGTCGAGCTTGTCGATAATCGCATACACCTTGTCTTGAGCGGCCTTGATATCGGCGGCGGAAGTCTCCACCAGCAGCACGCGACCGGAATTGGCGATCAGGCCTTCTTCGCTGCGAGCCACGCCAGCGTAATACACGTGGGAATCCTCATCGACTGGAATCTCAGGAATCGCAGCGCCCTTGATCACATTGACAGGATATCCGTCGGCGGCGAGCACCACACCAAGCGTGGCATTGTCGTTATCCCAAGTGAATTCCGGAGTCTCACCATTGAGCAGAGCACTGATGCCAGCGCCGAGATCAGACGTGAGCTTCGGCAGCACGACTTCCGTTTCCGGATCGCCAAAACGAGCATTGAACTCGATGACCTTCGGACCGTCAGCGGTGGCAATCAAGCCAGCGTACAGAATGCCAGTAAACGGCGTTCCCTCATCGGCCATAGCCTGAACGGTCGGCTTCACAATGGTTTCAATAGCGGTATCAACCACATCCTGACCGATCTGCGGAACCGGGCTGTACGCACCCATGCCACCGGTGTTCGGACCCTTATCGCCATCATATGCGCGCTTATGATCCTGTGAAATCGGCATCGGCCAGAAATCAGTGCCGTTCACAAAGCTCATCAGAGAGAACTCCTGACCTTCCAGGAAGTCCTCGATAACGACCTTCGCACCGGCGTTGCCGAAACGATGGTCGACGAAAATGTCTTCAAGAGCGGCGATGGCGGTTTCCTCATCCATGGCAACGGTCACGCCCTTGCCGGCGGCCAAGCCGTCAGCCTTGATCACAATCGGAGCGCCATGCTCACGAACATAAGTCGTGGAACGCTCCAAATCGCTGAACGTCTGATACTTTGCGGTCGGAATGCTGTGACGTTCCATCAGCTGTTTGGCGAAATCCTTGGATCCCTCGATCTGTGCGGCGGCCTTGCTCGGACCGAACGCCTTGATGCCAGCCTGAGCGAAATCGTCAACGATGCCCTCGATAAGCGGCACTTCCGGACCGACGAACACCCAGTCATAGCCGTTGTTCTTTACGAAATCAATCAGCGCGGCATGATTGGACGGGTTGATTTGCGTGATGCGGATGCCGTCAAGCTCCATACCTGGATTGCCCGGAGCCACTGTGACCTCGCTGACGCTGCTGCCACGCATAAGCGCATGAGCGATGGCATGCTCGCGTGCGCCGGAACCAATGACCAGAACCTTCATGTTTCCTCCTGTTATGTCCCTTTTGGGAAAATCCTATGTTCAGGAAAGTCTTTGGAAATAAAAGGGGGTGGCCGTTATGGCTCACCCCCATATATGTATTTACTGCAGTTCGACGTCGCTATTGGTCTTCTTGACGATATTGCCGAGCACATAACCGGCTTCGCCATTGGACTTGAGCAATTCCATGGTCTTATCAGCATCTTCGGCGTTGACTGCCAGCACCATGCCAATACCCATGTTGAAGATGTTGAACATTTCCATATGATCGATTTCGCCGGCCTTCTCGAGCACATCGAAAATCGGCAGCACCGGCCAAGAGCCGAGATTGATGTGTGCAGCTAGGCCGTCCGGAATCATACGCGGAATGTTTTCGATGAAGCCGCCGCCGGTGATATGGGCGACGCCCTTGACAACGCCGGCCTTGAACAGCGGGGAGAGGGCCTTCACATAAATCTTCGTCGGGGTGAGGAGCACGTCGCCGAGCTTTTCGCCGTCGAGCTCGTCAAGCACGGTATCGACGGTATAGCCAGCCTTCTCGAACAGGGCCTTGCGCACCAGAGAGAAGCCGTTGGAATGTACGCCGGTGGACGGCAGACCAATGAGCACATCGCCCTCAGCGATGGTGGAGCCGTCCACGATTGCGGACTTCTCGGCAACGCCGACCGCGAAACCGGCCAGATCGTACTCGTCTTCGTCATACATGCCCGGCATTTCAGCGGTTTCACCGCCGATCAGACCGGAACCAGCCTGTACGCAGCCGTCGGCAACGCCAGCCACAACCTGCTCGAGCAGTGCTGGATCGTTCTTGCCGCAGGCGATGTAATCCAGGAAGAACAACGGTTCCGCACCCTGAGCGGCAATATCGTTGACGCACATGGCCACGCAGTCGATGCCGATGGTGTTGTGCTTGTTGGCCATCTTGGCAACGACCAGCTTGGTGCCGACGCCGTCAGTGCCGGAAATCAGCACCGGCTCCTTGTATCCGAGGGAAGCCAGATCGAACAGGCCGCCGAAGCCGCCGATACCGCCGACCACGCCCGGACGGTTGGTGCGCGCCACATGGGACTTGATGCGCTTGACGACTTCGTAACCGGCTTCGACGCTTACGCCGGCTTCCTCATATGCTTTTGGCATATCAAACCTTTCTCGGGTTCAGTGTTCTTCTTGGGATGAAGTAGTGGTGTATTCGTTGCCCTCGTACTTGCTTTTATACAAGGCGAATTCAGGCAGACGCACGCGATCTTCAGGAGTAAGGGACTTCAAAAAATCACTTTCATAATCGTCGAGTGCGGTCGGGTAGTCGCCATTGAAGTAGGCCACGCACAGACCGCCGTACGGGGCGTCCGCACCCAGGCCGATAGATTCGACCAATCCGTCGAGTGACAGGAACGCCAAGGAATCGGCGCCAATGAAATCGCGAATTTCTTCAACGGACTTCTTTGCGGCGATGAGCTCCTTGGTGGTGGAGATGTCGATGCCGTAGAAGCACGGGTACTTCAGCGGCGGCGAGCTGATACGCATGTGCACTTCGGCGGCGCCAGCTTCCTTCAGCAGCTGCACGATGCGCTTGGACGTGGTACCGCGCACGATGGAATCGTCGATAACGATCACGCGCTTGCCTTTGACCACGCCGCGCACGGCGGACAGCTTCATGCGCACGCCCTGCTCGCGCAGTTCCTGCGTCGGCTGGATGAAGGTTCGAGCCACATACTGGTTCTTGATCAGGCCCATCTCGTTTGGCAGACCAGCTTCTTCCGCATAGCCGGAGGCCGCGGACAGCGAGGAATTCGGCACGCCAATGACCATATCGGCATCGACCGGCGATTCTTGGGCCAGACGCGCACCCATACGCTTGCGGGCGGAATGCACGTTTACGCCGTAAATGTCGGAATCGGGGCGTGCGAAGTAGATGAATTCCATCGAGCAGATGGCCAACTGGGTCTGATTGGTGTACTGCACGATCTTGTAGCCGTGATCGTCGATAACCACGATTTCGCCCGGGCGAATATTGCGCACCAATTCGGCGCCGACAACGTCAAGCGCGCAGGTTTCGGAAGCGAGCACATAAGCGCCGTTTTTCATCTTGCCGAGGGAAAGCGGGCGGAAACCGTTCGGATCAAGCGCGCCGATCATGGCGTCTTCGGTCATGATCAGGTAGGCGAAACCGCCATGCACGGTGTTGAGCGCTTCCTTGAGCTTGTCCATGAACGTACGCTGTGTGGAGCGGCGCAACAGGTGCATCAACACTTCGGTGTCGGAATTGGAGTGGAAGATTGCGCCTTCGTCTTCCAACTGACGCCTCAGAGTCGGGCAGTTCGTCAGATTGCCATTGTGGCACAAGGCCATATCGCCGTCATGGAAGCGGAAGATGAATGGCTGGATGTTGTCGGTGCCGCCTGAACCGGCAGTGGCGTAACGCACATGGCCGATCGCCTTGTCTCCCTTCAGGCGTTCGATTTCGCGTTCGTCGCCGAACACTTGGGTCAACAGACCCGTTCCGCGATGACCGATGAGATGACCGTTATCGTTCGAGACAATGCCGGCGCCTTCCTGACCACGATGCTGCAGCGCGTGCAGGCCGAAGTAGGTGAGTCGGGCGGCGTCCGGGTGACCCCAAACGCCAAAAATACCGCATTCCTCGTGGATGTCTTCGAGTTCAGCTGACAAGCCAAAGCTCCTTCCAAAACCATGGAGACAAGGGATTCGCTACCGTTCAACCCTACCAACCGGAGGCTACAATTGGCGGTTTTCGTGGAGTCCTTAGGGGCACTTGGCATGTCGGGTGTGTCGAACAATTGTTCGAACTCTCTGATATGCTGAATGCAGGAAAATACAGTGCGGTGCATCGGCGATGCTTTGTCGGTGCTTTGCGAGGCGAAGTGCTCGTTGACGTTTCAAGATGGAGCCAAATCATGGAAGGAGTCTGAAGATGGCCGAACGTACCTATATCGCTATCGATCTGAAATCCTTCTATGCGTCTTCGGAATGTGCGGAACTCGGATTCGACCCTCTATCCACGCATCTGGTAGTGGCCGACCAATCGCGCACCGACAAAACCATCTGTCTTGCCGTGTCGCCATCGCTCAAAGCATATGGACTGCCGGGGCGGGCGAGACTGTTCGAAGTCAAAGCGAAGCTTAAAGAAGTCAATGCTGCACGGCGGGCAGCGGCACCGGGCGGTGTGCTGAGAGGTGAATCGTATGATGCGAAAGCGCTCGCAGCTAATCCGAATCTGGCTGCCGGCGTGTATATAGCCAAGCCTCGAATGTCGCATTATCTCAACGCCAGCGGGAAAATATACGGCATCTACCTGAGGTACGCCTCCGCGGACGACATTCACGTGTATTCCATCGACGAGGTGTTCATGGACGTTACACGGTACCTGCACGCCTACGGCAAAACCCCGCACGAACTGGCGCGCGACATCGTGCGGGCGATCTACAGCGAGACCGGCATCACTGCCACCGCGGGTATCGGCACCAACCTGTACCTGGCCAAAGTGGCCATGGACATCGTGGCCAAGCATATGCCGGCCGACGCCGAAGGCGTGCGCATCGCGCAGCTCGACGAAACGTCGTACCGCCGGCTGCTCTGGGGGCATAGGCCGCTTACCGACTTCTGGAGAGTCGGGCGCGGATACGCGAAGAAGCTCGAATCCCACGGGCTCATGACCATGGGCGACATCGCCCGCTGTTCGCTCGGGCGGGCCTCCGACTACTACAACGAGGATCTGCTGTACCGTCTGTTCGGCGTCAACGCGGAACTGCTCATCGACCATGCATGGGGGTGGGAGCCGTGCACCATATCCGACATCAAAGCATACAAGCCCGCCGAACACAGCGTAGGAGCCGGCCAGGTGCTGACCAGCGTGGCGTTGTTCGACGCCGCACGTCTCATCGCGAAGGAAATGGCGGAGAGTCTGGCCCTGGACTTGGTCGGTAAGGGGCTGAAAACCAACAGGGTGGCGCTCGCAGTCGGCTATGACACCGCAAGCCTCGACCCGGGAAGGCTGGATGTTTGTGCACCGGATGAAGTGAAGCGTGCGGCTCAGGCCGCTGCTGCGGCATATACGGGGCCGATAGGTACGGACTATTACGGCAGGCGCGTGCCTAAAGCCGTGTCGGGGTCGATCGATCTGGGCGGGTTCACCTCATCGTCGGCGAAGATTCGCGCTGCGATCGACGGGTTGTTCTGTCGGCTGGTCGATTCCCGACTGTTGGTGCGCAGACTGAACGTGACGGCGCTTGACGTGGCGACGTCGGCGGAATTGGAGGCTGGCAAACGCTATGAGCAGCCTGACCTGTTCTCTGCTGCCGACGGGAGCGAAAACGGCGGTGCACGGTCTGGTTTGCAGGAGCGGAAGAGCCCCGGCGCGGTGGACGAGCACTCCGAACATGCCGTGCAGCAGACATTGCTCGACATCAAACGCAAATTCGGCAAGAACTCGGTGATCAAGGCCATGGACATGTTCGACGGGGCGACCGGACGGCAGCGCAATAATCAGATCGGCGGCCACGCCGCATGATTGGTTGCCTGAGTGTGACTGGGCGTGCTTGATGAGATCGCGGCCGGAACGGTATTGGAAGATTGGAAGCGAGTGAGGGGAACGTATGGCACTTACGGAAACGCATGACTACGATGACATCATTAACCTGCCGCACCACCAGTCTCGGCGTCACGCGCACATGGCGTTGTCCGGCAGAGCCGCGCAATTCATGCCGTTCGCGGCGCTGACCGGCTATGAGGATGTGCTCAACCGCACGGTTCGTGCCAACGAGGAGGCCATTGCCAAGGCCAATACCCCGGTCGACGTGGCGGACGGCTACTTGCCCGCCTGATGTGGGTGTGACCTGCCGATTTTGCCGAAAGCGCTGGCGGCATGTGGTTTGCGCTTTCGGTGGCAGTGAAGGCTGCGCTGTTGGTGTCTTATTCCGGCAGAGGATAGGCGTCGTGGAGTAATGAGGAGAAGCTCTCCTTTGCGATACCGTAGAACGCGCCGAGCAGTAGCTGAAGGGCCAGATCATCCGGCAGATCGTTGTCATTGGCAAGGGAGCCGAGAATGCCTTCGAATTTCTGCGGATTATTGTTCCAGATCGCTGACATCTCCTGTAATGTCAGTAGCTTCGTTGCCAGTTCGGGAAATTTCGGCGACGACAGAAGCCGGTTGATGGTGGCGGCACGGTATTCGTGCATCGGGTCATCTGCATGCGCGTGATTAGTGTTCTGCGGTGCCGGCGATGTTCTGATCCATGACTGGATGGCGGTGATGGAGCTGCTGCTTAGCCCGGTGAATGCGCAGGCGTGGCTCATGGCATAGGTTTTCTCATCCGTTTCGCCGGTTAGATAGCCGACATCCACGCCGAAGAAATCAGCGATGGTTGCCATGGTCTCATATTTGGGGAACCCGATTTCGCCCGATGAGGTGCGGTTGCCGGTGTTCAGCCATCTGCTGACGTCCTTTTGATGGAATTTTGTGAGATACTGCCGGTTTAATACGCGTACGAAATCTAGTTGCGTGAGGCCGCGTTCATCCATGCATTGCTTGAGTCGTGCTCTCCAGCAGGCGCTGCTTCGTACTGATATACCACTCATGGTATAAACCTCCTTCAAAATACGAGTGAATTATAACATGTTACGTCATTGACGCCATAGCAGGGATGAAAGAGGATAGATACCAAAAGGAGAGAACTCATCTGCTGTGGGGCTCAACGCCGCATTTTCTCGTCTTGTGAAAGAAAGGAGAAACCGCTCGCGAAAAAATCACGCCCCTTGATGACGGGTTCCGGAACAAGGCCGATTCATGATCTTGGAATGGCTGAAGGTCAGTCGTTTCTCATAGGGAACGCCGTCAGGAAGGAAGCAAGGTCATGTTCGCGCAACTGGCAAACACGATTCTGCACGGCGTACGCATATTCGATGAGGCGGCAAAGAACACCACGCCGACCGAGATGAATCGCCCCGATGATTGCAACGAGGAACGGAGCGGACATCATCGCGGTGAGAACTCCCACAAGAAAGGAAACGACAATGACGTTCGATGACGAGCCGGGAAAGGCGGCTTGCGGACTCTATATCGGGTCAGCGGGAAATGGGAACACGATTTGCGAAACGGCGACGCAGCTATTTCGGAAGAATTAAGGAGATGAAAATGAAAAACGGGACTGTGAAAATCAGCTGTGCCCTTGCGGCCTTGGCCCTGGTCGTTACTGCTGGTCTTTCTGGATGCGGGGCAAATTCAGATGATACAAATTCGGCTACACAGCAATCTTCGGCAAGCGGTCAAAATAATGAAGCGGGGAAGAAATCCGTGGTCAAGACTCCTGATCTTTCTAAGATTTCTTGGAATGTTGATCCGGCGGCAGAAGGGAATACCCCTCGTTTGGCTCTTTCCTATACCAATGGTCTTGATGTTGATCTTCTTGAGTTCAAAGTTTCCTACAGCTTGAAGAATGAAGTTACCGATGATCAGCTTCAGTCTTTGTTCGGAGGAGATGATTGGACGACTCCTGAAGATGTGCGAGATAGTGGTTTGTCATGTGATGCCATCAAGTATGTTGCGGTAGGCGAGTCAGACATGGAATATTGCACTGTTGGCGCGTTTAAGACATCGGTTACGAATCAGATGGATTTGTGGAATGTCGCTCAGATTAATGCTGAGTATTACGATTCGAACAATAAAACGATTCAGAAAATCCAATATTTTCCCTCGAACAAGCGAACCATAAAGGAAGGGCCAGCGACCGCAGCATTCAAATGGGTTGCGGGCAAACATGCTTCTATGGTTCCCAAGCCTGATGTGCCGATCGTGAAAAATATGAATGATTCTGATGATTCTTTGCAATTCTACGCATATTCGGCTGATTCCAATATGATGCAGAATTATGTCAGCCAATGCGAGCAAATGGGCTGGCAGGTTGAATCGCAAACTGAGTATTTTACTCATTTTGCAACTAAAGATGGATATGAGTTGACGGTTCAGCAGAATGATTGCATGAGTGTTTCTTTAAGTAAAGAAGATTGATGTTTAAGCTGGCAAGGACTTGAATCCAGTATTGGTAATTCAAGTCCTTGCCTTTGGTAAAAAGATGTTTTTGCGCGTATTCGTCTATTTGCTTTAGTGGAATTTCGCTATGGCTGACGGAAATACTGTGAATATCGAAAAGCAATAAATTTACTTGCATGTGAACTATCTGAGAGAGGAAGAAGGACATGGCTGTGAAAAACGAGCGGTATCCGTCGAATATCAATCAGACGATGCAGCTGACTCTGCCGGCTGATCACGCCTATGACGTGCTGAAGAACATGCTTTCCTGCAGCGCGATGTTCATGATGAGACGTTGGAATGACGAAGAACGGTCGATTTCGTTCAGTTCCTTCGATGATATCGATCTTGTTGCAGTGATTCATGAGAAATCCGAATCCGAATGTGAGGTCAGGGTAACGTCGGATAGCCGGGATACGAATCGTGCTGTACGGCGTATCGGCGATTTTCTCCGGGACTACCAGGCGCAAATCGGCATGGCTTCAGTGCAGTTGGGCCATGAGCATCGAACGGCATCGCGGAGAGCGGATGCAGGGAAAGGGACAAAACACGGAAGCGGATTTGTGGCTGTTGCCTCCGAGTTGGCGCAACGTGTCTCCAATGCACCTCTTACCACGAAAATTCTCGTAGGCTTTGTCGTTCTTTTTATCGTCATAGGTCTTATCTGCGGCATCACCTCGTGCGGGGCTTCTCCCAAAGCGGCCAATGATGGGAAGATAGCGATTCCGGAGTCTTCATCCGAATTCGAAGGTGAAAACTATAAGGACGTGGTCACAAGACTGGAATCGGCGGGTTTCACCAATATTGAGACCGAAGGCCTTGGCGATCTGATCACAGGATTCTTCCATAAGGATGGGGATGTCAAGACAGTATCGGTCAATGGAAGCACGAGCTATAGCTCCCATCAGAGATTCAGTCCGGATGCGCAAATCGTTATCAGATATCATTCGTATTCAACGAGCGACAAATCATCATCGGGAGACAGCGATTCCGCAACCCAAAAGAAGGTGAAGGCGGAGACAGACGATGCGGAGGACGATTCTTCTGAATCTTCCGACTCTGCGGGGAATAAGGACGATACGCCGCAAACCGATAAGGAAAATATCACAGTGCAGAACAACCAAGAATTCGCCCAGATACTTGCGGGCGGAGATTCCGGACAGGCCATCGAGAGTTTTGCAAACAAGTATCAGGGGCGCAATATCGAGTTCGATGGCTATACGGCATCGGTATTACCGCATGACTCAAACAAGACACGATTCGACTATCTGATCCTTGCCGGAAATGTAGGGGGTACGCACGGTCCGAACTTTCATTTCAGTGATGTGAATTATTACGATCTTCACCTGACCGGTGGCAATGTTCCGAGCTCGTTTACTGAGGGGCTTAACATTCATGTCATCGCTGAAATCGAAAGCTATGACTCTGCATCCGGCTTGTTCGAGCTCAAACCTGTTTCCATCACGATGAGATGAGAATCACCATGCCTGGATACATGCCATTCCCCAATGAGACGGTGACGCTCACCAGCCATTGCGCGCGCTGCAAGAACATCGACGGAGAGCAGAATAATGCCAAACTGATGCTCACCAATATGCGCCTGGTATACGAGTGGAGCAGCAAAACGCGGATGGGAGATGAACTTTCATGCCTGTCCTACCCGTTGAACGAGTTGGCGACTCAGAAAGATGAGATTCGAGCGGATTACCAAACTTCAGATTATGAAACAAGCTTCAAACTCCACCCAGCCGGGGAGGAAGTCTCCTTCGTTTTCCGTAGCCCGGAGAAAAACGCGAGCCGTAAGGTGGCTGCCGCATGGCTGGACGCAATCAATATGGCGGTGACAGGAACCAAATCCTCCGCAGCCATGGCTTTACGCAGAAGCGTTCCTGGAGTCGAAATGCTAGCTGGTGCGTTGAAAGACACGTTCGATGTGGTCAAAACGACTTTTGCCGGCCCAAATACAAATCAGCGGAGCGCTTCCGTAAGAAAAGCCATCACGGCAAAATGCATTGGATGCAGAGCTCCACTTTCGGGGTGGACCGGTATGACCGTGCAATGCAAATACTGCGATACGGTGCAGACGCTGTGACTGGAACGGATAACGGGCTAAACGGGAACGAGGAAATAAGACATGGGCATGTTACGCGCAATCGGAGGAGCAGTAGGCGGAACTCTGGCCGACCAGTGGAAGGACGTCATCACTGCTGGTCGGTTTGACGAGCATTCCGCGGTCGTGCCCGGCGTTCTAAAGGATGAAGACAACGGCCGCGGCTCCAACGGGCGTGGCTCGGAAGGCGTCATCACCAACGGTTCAAAGATTTACGTGCCGGAGAACACGGCGGCGTTCATCTTCAGCCAGTCCGGCATTGAGAACATCATCTCCCAGCCAGGCGGCTACGAATACCATGACGGGCAGGACAGTGTTTTCGATGGCGACGGAGTAAAGAAATCGATCTTCAAACAGATCGGCGAACGCATTGGCTATGGTGGCATCATCTCCGATTACAAGCAGATTGCCTTTGTAAATCTGCGTGAGATTCGTGACATCAAGTTTGGCACGCGCGGCCCGCTCATGTATAACGATCTGTTCTATGGGACGGATCTTGAGATTTTCGCCTATGGTTCGTTCACCATCCAAATCGGTGACCCGGTGCGGTTCATCCGTAATTTCGTTCCGGCGAACGTTACCTACTACTCGTTTGATGATCAGCGAGCACGTTCGCAGATTCTGGCTGAGTTTCTGCAGTCGTTCACGGTGGCACTGAATGCGCTGTCAACGCAGTACAGAATCTCGCAGTTGCCAGCGCAGGCGAATGATATTGCTATCAAGGTGGCGAATGATGGGCAGAACGCGGGGACATGGCCTGCCCGGTTCGGGTTCAATATCGTCAAGATCGGTATCGAGAACATCGAGTTTTCGGATGCTTCGCGTGAACTTGTACAGAAGTATTCCGCCAACAAGATGGATCTGAAGGCGTATGAGGATGTATCGCAGCACGCTTCGAATGTGGCGGCGCAGCAGAAGATTGCGCATGGTGTTGAGGCACATGGGTTCGGTGATGCGGGTGCGATGATGTTCGGCGCGGCCTTCGCGCAGGGCGTGAATCCTGTGACCGGGGCGCAGGCCAATGCTGTAGTTGCGGAGCAGCCTATGGCAGCGCAACAGTCGGCTTCGACCGTGGCTGTGCCTTCCATGTCGGTCGGTGAACAGTTGGACGCGGTCAAGAAGCTCAAGGAGTTGCTTGACGCGGGGATCTTGACCCAAGATGAGTTTGACTCCAAAAAGAAGCAGATTCTCGGGCTGTAGAAGGTCAAAATAGCTTGTTAGCCTAGGATGCATCAGCTCTTGAGAGAAGTTGGTTGATGAATTTCGGTATCTATTCCGAATTCACTATAAAACATTAAGAAAAAGGGGTTCAATGAGTAAGGTAAAGGCCGCTCTTGGCGTTGTCGCTGTTGTTGCCGCTATGGTGGTGGGCATCGTAGCGTATCGTGCGGTGGGAGGATTCTTTGAACCAAAGGCCGAGCTTACGAATACGGTAGTCTCCCGTCAGCTGGAAACAATGCAGGATCTGACTACGGCTCGGGAAAAAGATTATGGTTTCGAGGAATTTTCCGAGGGAAACATCGCTCATGTGAACCAAAAGAAGTTCACGATGTTCTATAGCTATGAGATTCGTGCCGGTGTTGATTTGTCTAAGGCAAAGATTGCGGTGGACAATGATAATCACGTGATTTCAATTACATTGCCGAAGGCGGATTTGCAGTCTGTATCCGTGGATCCCGACTCGTTGCGCTTCTTTGATGAACAAACTTCGCTGTTTAATGATGCTGAAGTGTCAGATACTGCAGCGGCTTTGCAAGATGCCAAGAAGACAGCGGCCAATAAAGCTACTAAGAGTGATCTTTTGAAAGAAGCGGATAAGCAGGCCAAGAAAGTTGTGCAGAACGCCTATGCGCAAATCGCGAAAACGGATGGATATAAAGTCGAAGTTCAGGTTGCCGATAAGTAACGGCTGCCTGTTGTCGTAATGTGATTGGCAAGTCTGTTTGCATAGGCTTCTCAGCGTGACTGTTGGAAGTCTCTCTGTTCCATAGGCCGGGTATGAGTATTGTGATGACAATCTTATACCCGGCCTTCGCATATTCTCGGTGCTTCGTAATTGCATGGTTTTCATCGTATGGATGAGAAATGTTACGGGGCGTCATTCCGGTATCAACTGAATAGCTCTCCATGTTCATGCGGAACGATACGGGTTGAAGAGAGGTGTCGTTCCTGAAAAGTTGTTTTCAACCAAGGAACTGGCATGACTATGAGAAGAGATTCTTATGTTGAAGAAGGTCTTTGCGGCGGCGCTGAGCATCGTGCTTGCCGTGGGTGTGGCCGCATGCGGCGAACAAAAAGTGAAGGTCCCGATTACGCCGATGATGAGGCGATGAGCGTCATCGCCGAGGGCTTTGACAATCGGTCGAACCTTATCGATTCGCTTGAAGGCGAAGGCAAGGACACCACGGAGTCCGCCAATCTGAAGCAGGTCATCCAGATTGAGATCGACAACGACAAGGATCTGAAGGCGCGGCCGTTCAAGAATTCCAAAATGCAGGAGGATATCATCTCCTACATCAATCTGCTGAACGATCAGCTCGACATCACGAAGAAGTATTCGAACACGAGTTCCGAATTCACCAAGCGATGGACGGAAACCTACGATAAGCGTTCCGCCTTGCTGAAGACCTTTGTGGACTGGAATGAAGGTCGACGCTAAATCTCAGGACGCGTTGGATAACTTGGTACGCAACTGCAAATCCGTGCAGGAGAAGAACAAGGCAGATCAAGCAATCAATAGTCTGATTTCCTCCGCGACTTTCGAGAAGACTCCTGATGAGTATGGCGGTAGCTACTACACCTATTCCGCGGTTATCGAAAACATAAGCGGCATCAGCTTTGGCAATGTCTCATTGGTGCTTGCCCTCTACGATGCCGATGGCGTGAAGGCGGAGGGAACCTACGCCTCCACCAGCTCATGGGCTGCGGGGGAGAAGGTGCGTTTCGAAGCCACCAGTTCTGTAGACGCCGCCCAGGTCAAAGCGACGGTCTCGAACTACGAAGTGGCGGAGTAAGCCTTTACAAGGGCTAAAAGAATCCGTTGTGTTGAACATGCAGTTGAACCCGTAAAATCCGGGTGTGCACTGCATTGTGAGCGCAACGGATTCTTTTTATGCTGTCAAAATATACGAAAACGGTGGGTTTCGCGCGCATCTCGAAGATGCCGAAACCCACCGTTTTCGTATATTCAGCTTATCAGGCGGCGAAGTACTCCACGCCGGCTGCGAACAGCGGCTGATCCTTCTCGCCGGGCACGTTCTTGAACGTACCGTTGCTGTAACGCTCGGAGTGGCCCATCTTGCCGAACACGCGGCCGTCCGGGCTGGTGATGCCTTCGATGGCCAGCAGTGAACCGTTCGGGTTCACGCTCAGGTCCATGCCCGGCACGCCGGCCTCGTCCACGTACTGCGTGGCGATCTGGCCATTGGCCTTGAGCTGGGCGAGCATATCGTCGGAAGCCACGAAACGGCCTTCGCCGTGGGAGATGGCGATGGTGTGCATGTCGCCCACCTCGGTCTTTGCCAGCCACGGGGAGAGATTCGACGCCACGCGGGTGCGCACCAGACGGCTCTGGTGGCGGCCGATGGTGTTGAACGTCAGCGTCGGGCATTCGGCGGTCATCGGCACGATGTCGCCGTACGGCACCAGGCCGAGTTTGATCAGCGCCTGGAAACCATTGCAGATACCGAGCATCAGACCATCACGGTTGTTCAACAGGTCACGCACCGCTTCGGTAACGGCAGGAGCACGGAAGAACGCGGTGATGAACTTGGCGGAACCATCCGGCTCGTCGCCGCCGGAGAAGCCGCCAGGAATCATGATGATCTGGCTCTTCTTGATTTCCTCAACCAAAGCTGCGGTGGACTCAGCCACAGCAGCAGGGGTGAGGTTGTTCACGATGAGTGTGCTCACGTCGGCACCCGCGCGCTCGAAGGCGGCTGCGGAATCGTATTCGCAGTTGTTGCCGGGGAACACGGGGATGATCACATGCGGCTTGGCGGCGCCGGCGCCGGTGTATACGGTCTTCTTCGGCGCATTGAAGGACACGGTCTCAACGGTCTTGCCCTTTTCATCGCCCTTGGATCGGTACGGGAACACGGATTCGATACCGCCCTCCCAAGCGTCCTGCAGTTCGGCCAGATCCAGCGTCTCACCGGCTGCCACGAACTGGTAGGCCTCGGTGGTCTCGCCGACCTCACTGACCTCAACCAGGTTGGATACGGCCGGAACCTTCGCGGTGTCGGCAAGTTCGATGATGAAGGAACCATAGGCCGGGGCGAACAGGTCGTCCACGCTGATGCCATCGGCCAGCTTCACGCCGATCTGGTTGCCGACCGTCATCTTGAAGATAGCCTCGGCGGTGGCACCGTAGCCAGGCGTGGACACGGCCAGCGCATCGCCGAAATCGGTGAGCTCCTCGACTGCGGAGAACACCTCCAGCAGCGAATCCTTGTCCGGTGTGAGGCCGTCGGCCTGGTAACGCGGCGCGATGCGGATCACACGGTGACCAGCGCCCTTGAACTCTGGGGAAGTGGCACGCTTCATGTTGCCCACAGCCACGGCGAAGGAGATCAGGGTCGGCGGAACGTCCAGCTGTTCGAACGTGCCGGACATGGAGTCCTTACCGCCGATTGCGCCAGCGCCTAGATCGACCTGCGCCATCAGAGCGCCCAGTACGGCGGCCATCGGCTTGCCCCAACGCTCCGGCTCGTCGCGTAGCTTCTCGAAGTATTCCTGGAAGCTCAGATACGCTTTCTCATGTTCGAAACCGGCGGCCACCAGCTTCGAGAGCGACTCGACCACAGACAGATAAGCGCCTGTGAACTGGTTCTGCTCCATGATGTACGGGTTGAAGCCCCAAGCCATCGCGGAGGCGGTGGTGGTCTCGCCGAACACCGGCAGCTTGGCGACCATGGCCATGTTCGGGGTCAGCTGCTTCCTGCCGCCGAACGGCATGAGCACGGTGCCTGCGCCGATGGTGGAGTCGAAACGCTCGGAAAGACCCTTGTTGGAAGCCACGTTCAGATCGGTGAGCATGGTGTGCATGCGTTCGGCGAGCGTGCCGGTCTTCCACGGGGTGGCGTAGCCGTGCTGCGCTTCGACATGCACCACCTGATGCTTCGGAGCGCCGTTGGAGGCGAGGAACTCGCGGGACAGATCCACGATCGTGTCGCCGTTCCATACCATCGTCATGCGCGGCTCTTCGGTCACTGTCGCGATGACTTCGGCCTCGAGATTCTCTTCTTTGGCGTAGCCCAGGAACTCGTCCACATCCTCGGCGGCCACGTCCACGGCCATACGCTCCTGGGATTCGGAAATCGCAAGTTCGGTGCCGTCCAGGCCCTCGTACTTCTTCGAAACCTTGTTGAGATCAACATACAGGCCGTCAGCCAGCTCGCCGACCGCCACGGATACGCCGCCGGCGCCGAAATCGTTGCAGCGCTTGATCAGACGGCATGCGTCACCGCGGCGGAACAGACGCTGCAGCTTACGTTCGACGGGAGCATTGCCCTTCTGCACCTCGGCGCCGTCAAGCTCCAAGGATTCGACGTTATGCGCCTTGGACGCGCCGGTGGCGCCGCCGATGCCGTCACGGCCGGTACGCCCGCCGAGCAGGATGACCTTGTCGCCCGGAGCCGGGGTTTCGCGGCGTACATGATCGGCCGGAGTCGCGGCCACAACCGCACCGACCTCCATGCGCTTGGCCACATATCCGGGGTGGTAGATTTCGTCCACCTGACCGGTGGCCAGGCCGATCTGGTTGCCGTAGGAGGAATAACCGGCGGCGGCGGTGGTGACGAGCTTGCGCTGAGGGAGCTTGCCTTCAAGCGTCTCGGACACCGGCACGGTCGGATCGGCGGCACCGGTCACGCGCATGGCCTGATACACGTAGGAACGGCCGGAAAGCGGGTCGCGGATGCAGCCGCCGATGCAGGTTGCCGCACCACCGAACGGTTCGATTTCCGTCGGGTGGTTGTGGGTTTCGTTCTTGAACAGGAACAGCCAATCCTCATCATGGCCATTCACATCAACCTTCACCTTGACGGTGCAGGCGTTGATTTCTTCGGATTCGTCAAGATTCTTCAGAATACCGTTCTTCTTGAGCCACTTCGCGCCGATGGTGCCCATATCCATAAGGCATACGGGCTTTTCGTCGCGGCCAAGCTCGTGACGCATCTCAAGATACTTATCGAACGCGGCCTGCACGGTCGCGTCGTCAATCTGCACATCATCAAGTTGCGTGCCGAACGTGGTGTGACGGCAATGATCGGACCAATACGTGTCGATCACCTTGATTTCCGTGATTGTCGGATCACGCTGTTCCTCGGTGAAGTGAGCACGGCAGAACTGCAGATCAGCCAAATCCATGGCCAGGCCACGGTCGGCGATGAACTGCTCAAGATCGGCGTCGCTCATGGTGCGGAAACCTTCGATGACCTCCACCTTGCCCGGTACCGGCACCTGCGTCTTCAACGTGGTCTTGGTATCCAGCGAAGCTTCGCGAGCCTCGACCGGGTTGATCACATAATGCTTGATGGCGGCGATGTCGGCGTCGCTCAGCTCGCCTTCAAGTGCATACACCTTGGCGGAACGAACAGTCGGGCGCTCGCCCTGGGAGATCAACTGAATGCATTCGCTGGCGGAATCCGCACGCTGGTCGAACTGGCCGGGCAGATACTCCACAGCAAACACATTATCAGAACCGAAATCAGGCAAATCGGCGGAAACATTATCGACCTGCGGCTCACTGAACACGGTAGGGGTGGCCTGTGCGAACAGTTCCTCGCTAATGCCTTCCACATCATAACGATTGACGAGACGCACATTCTTCAGCGATGCGATGCCAAGAATGGTCTTCAGCTCGTTGGCGAGCTGCTTGGCCTCGACATCAAAACCCTGCTTCTTTTCCACGTACACGCGAAAAACCATGGTTGACTCCTTGAAAGAGGGGCTTGGTGAGATTGATAAAAATAAGATTTTTAAAAACGATGAAGCCCGCATCCGAGTTTGTACTGCAGATGCGGGCTATCGCAAGTATTATTCGGCTACTTCAATGCCTTCGGACTTGGCGAGTTCAGCCAAGCGGCTTTCGACCTCTTCGTAAGCCGGAATGATGTCGCCCAGATCGCGGCGGAACAGATCCTTGTCGAGATGCTCGACCTTGCCGGAGCCGTCACGCTGATCCCACAGACGGCAGGAATCAGGCGTAATCTCATCGGCCAGCAGCAGCGTGCCATCGGAAGTGCGACCCATTTCGATTTTGAAATCAACAAGCTTGATGCCGATCTTGGCGAAGATCTCGATCAGGGCTTCGTTGATACGGCGTGCGAGAGGTGCGATCTCAGCCAGATCCTCACGGGTGCAGACGCCCAACGCAACCAGATCGTCGTCGTTCACGAACGGATCGTGCAGATCATCGTTCTTCAGGAAGTACTCCAGCACCGGCTCCTTGAGCTCGATGCCCTCTTCCACGCCCAAGCGAGAGCAGAAGTGGCCGGCGGCGGTGTTACGCAGCACGATCTCGAGCGGGAACATGGTGACCTTCTTGACCAGCTGGGAGGTTTCGCCCACGCGGGCTACCAGATGGCTGTCGATACCACGCTTCTTGAGCAGATCGAAGATCAGCGTGGTGATGAGGTTGTTCAGCCTGCCCTTGCCGGCGAAGTCTTCCTTCTTCTCGCCGTCACCTGCGGTAGCGGAGTTCTTGTATTCGACCCAGAGCACCTCCGGATCGTCAGTTGCGTACAGTTGCTTGGCTTTGCCCTCGTAGAGCTTTTCCAACTTCTCCATTACTCGCCTTTCCTGGTGTTTGGGAGGTAGATAGTTTGGTGAACTTGACGGTTAACAAGATACCAACGGGAGGCTACAATCGAATGGTTTTTGGGCGCGTTCCGGCAGTCTTCCGTCAGTATCCGGCAATAGTGCGTCAGGCGATGTCGATTTCGAGCGATTCGGCCACATTCTCGGCTTTAGCACGCGCGTCGGCCTCATCTGTTCCGATGGCCAGCGCGACCGCCATACGACGATGGCCGTGCACTTCCGGCTTCGCGAAAATACGCAGATCGGTGCCCGGCTGAGACAAAGCGTTGGCGACGTTGCGGAATTCGGCTTCACCATCGCCCTGAATGACGATCGCATGGCTTGCCGCGACGGCACCGTCCGGGATCGACAAGGCGACATGTTCTTGCGTAATCGGCAAACCGAGAATCGCACGCGCATGCAACGCGAATTCGCTTAACCGTTGCGACGCCATCGTGACCATGCCAGTGTCATGCGGACGTGGGGAGACCTCATTGAACAGCACGGAACCGTCGGTCAGCACGAACAATTCCACGCCGAACACACCCCAACCCTTCTCGCCGGAAGCCTTGGCCTTCGCCACCAGACCTTCCACTGCGGTGCACGCTATGCGTTGCGCCTGCGCAAGCACATCCTGTGTGAAGGAGGCCGGTTGCCAGGATTCGCGATAGTCGCCGCTTTCCTGACGCTGTCCGATCGGAGCGCAGGTCACGATGCCGACGCTGGAGCTGACGGTCAGCACGGTCAGTTCGTAATCCAATGGAGCCAACGCTTCTACAATCACTCGGGAAACGTCACCCTCGTCGTGCGCGCGACGACCTTCCTGTGCCTCAACCCAAGCCGCGTCAATCGTATCGGCGGAACGAACCACGGACTGGCCATGACCGGAAGAACTCATAATCGGCTTGACCACGCACGGGTAGCCAACCGTTTTTGCCCCAGCGCGAAGCTCTTCCAGCGAGCCTGCGAAGCGGTACGGCGTGGTCGGCAATCCCAATTCCTCATGCGCAAGTACGCGCAAACGTTCACGATCCATGCAAATGGATGCGATTTCGGCACTTGGCACCACCTGTGCGCCACGCTCGGCCGCGGCAGCCAATTCGCTGGTGGCGATCGCTTCGACTTCCGGCACGATAATATCCGGCTGGATTTCGTCAAACAATACGCGCAATTGTTCGGCATTGGCCATATCGAGCGCACGGTATTCATGCGCCACCTGCTGCGCGGGGGCACCCTCATAGGAATCGGCCGCGCACACCCATGCGCCAAGCCTCATCAGTTCGAGAGTGACTTCCTTGCCCAGCTCTCCGGAGCCAAGAAACAGAACACGAGTCGGATGCTTACCAAGCGGAGTGCCCAAGGCACGATTCTCTTCAGTCATGCCTTCCATTGTGCCATCGGCGTAGGATGGAGTGCATGTCTGAGACGGAACAGGAAGAAACACAGCGCCCCCTGACCATCGCCATGGTGGTCGATACGTCGGGAAACCGAGGTAACGGCACGTCGAATTCGGCGTTGCAGTGGGCGGAGGAATTGAAGCGGCAAGGCCATACGGTCAGGCTTGTGGGCATTGGTGCGCCTGAATACCCGGCACGAGTCAACCATGTGCCTCTGGTCAGTTGGGTGGCGAAAAAGCAGCAGATGCAGTTCGCCGAACCGAGCGACACGCTGTTCAGAACCGCGTTCCGAGGCGTGGACGTGGTGCACATCTACACGCCGTTCCGTTTTGGCCAGCATGCGTGCAAAGTCGCCAAACAGATGGGAATCGCGGTTACTGCGGGCTATCATGTGCAGCCGGAGAACATCACGTATTCGGCAGGTCCGCTGAAATATATTCCGGGCATCGACAAGTTCATCTACTGGCTGTTCAATTTGTGGCTGTACCGCAAAATCGACCATGTGCATGTGCCGACCGAGCTTGGCGCAAGTTTGCTGCGTTCTCACGGGTACAAATCGAAACTGCATGTGATTTCCAACGGATATGAATCACGATTCACTGCGAAAACGCAGCGCGATGCGGGGAAGTCTGCTCCGGTTCCGTTCCACATTGTCGCTTCCGGACGATTGACGAACGAAAAGAATCATGTCGCATTAATTCATGCGATCGCCCGTTGCAGGCATGCGCAAGATATTGAACTGACGATTGCCGGCACCGGTCCTTTGAAAAAGAAATTGCAGCGACTCGCCGCACGTTTGCTTTCCCGACCGGCATCGATCGGATTTCATAAGAACACCGAAATGCCCGCGTTGCTGCGTTCCGGCGATTTGCTGGTGCATCCTTCGATTGCCGATCTCGAATCGGTGAGCGTCATTGAAGGTATGGCCGCCGGTTTGGTGCCGGTCATCGCATCGTCTCCGTTGAGCGCCGCAGGCCAGTTCGCGTTACGTGACGAATCGCTATTCCCTGTCGACGATGTGGAAGCGTTGGCAAGGCGCATCGATTGGTGGGTCGATCACCCCGATGAACTGTCGAAATGGGGCGAAATCTATGCCGAACACACTAAAGAGCATTATTCGGTGGCTGCTTCCGTGCGTAAATTCGTGGCTATGGAACGCGAGGCGATCGCCGATAATGCCAATAAGCAAATCAATGCGTAACAATCAGCATAAATGGAACCACATGCGTGATAAATGATCGTAACGTAAGCAAAAAGGCGCGGGATGTAATTCCTGCGCCTTTTTGTTGTTTGTCGTAATGATTATTTTTCCGATTGACAGCGACGATGCGCGCTACAGCAATGCGATCAGCTGCTCCACCTGCTCATCGGTGGTGGCCCAGCTGGTGCAGATGCGCATCACCGTGTGCGTGTCGTCGGCCTTTTCCATGAAGCCGAGGCGCACATTGCGCTGCAAACGCTCGGATGTCGCGTTGTCGAGCGTGATGAAGATCTGATTGGTCGGCGCGTCGAAGGTGAGCGTATAGCCACGTTCCACCAGCACTTCGCGAATACGGTCGGCCGCATCGTTGGCGTGGCGGGCGATCCTGCAATACAGATCGTCGGTGAACAGCGTGTCGAACTGCACGCCCAGCAGCCATCCCTTGGCGAGCAGCGCGCCATGTTGCTTGACGAGCGTCACGAAGTTTTTCGGCATATTGCCGTGCGTGAACACCACGGCCTCACCGAACATGGCTCCGACCTTGGTGCCGCCGATATAGAATACGTCCGCGATACGCGCGATGTCTTCAAGCGTCACGTCGTTGCCGGTTGCGGTCAGCGCGTAGCCAAGTCGTGCGCCGTCGATGAACAACGGCATGTCGTACTTCGTGCAGACCTTGCGGATCGCCTCAAGTTCGGCGAGCGTGTAGAGCGTGCCGTATTCGGTGGCCTGCGAAATGTAGACGCATCCGGGGAACACCATGTGCGTGTAGTTGCCGTCCGCGTAGAACGTGGCGCAGTACTCGTCGAGTTCGGTCGCATCGATTTTGCCGTCATGGTGGGGGAGCGTCAGCACCTTGTGTCCGGTGAATTCGATGGCGCCCGCCTCATGCACGTTCACATGGCCTGTGCTTGCCGCGATTACGCCGGCATACTGCGGTGTGATGGAGTCGATGATGGTCTGGTTGGTCTGCGTGCCACCTACCAGGAAGAAAATCTGTGCGTCAGGGCAGGCGCATGCTTCGCGGATTTTGGCTTTCGCGCTTTCGCAGATGCTGTCGTTGCCGTAACCCGGATATTGGTTTTGTGCGATTTCGCTGATGCGTTCGATGATTTCCGGTGTTGCCGTGCAGGAATAGTCGTTTTCAAAAGACAGCATGATGCGCTCCTTGTATCTGACCTATGCTGATGACTTGCGACCGGCTGTTTGCTGTATTCAAGCCGTCCGGATAGCAAAAAACCTCGGAATTTCTTCCGAGGTCTCTACCGGGGTGGCTAACGCGGCTCGAACGCGCGACCTTCTGAACCACAATCAGATGCTCTACCAACTGAGCTATAGCCACCATGTTTTCGCTTCATACAGAAGCGCAACAGATGAAAACTATACACGATTTTCCAGCTATGTCTACATCGGCGTGTTGCGTGTGCCTGTCGTCGGCTTGCGCTGTGGACTGTTCATTATGTGAACGGCATATTACGCAAGGCCGAAACTCATGCGTACCTTGTAGTCGCTGCATGCGTAAGGGTGTGCTGTAATGACGGTGTGGGCCGTCTCGGAGTGTTTTCGGCGTATGCGGATCATCGGCCGAAAAGCTGTGAAATGTGAAGGAAGAGAGATTCATGCAGAAGGTCAAAGCGTTTGGTGATTGGCTCACCAAGTGGTTCACCGCGATCGTGATCGTGTGGGCCGTGTTCAACTATTTCGTGCCGCAGGCAAGCTTGTGGGGCAAATCCTATACCGGTTATTTCCTGGGTATCGTGCTGTTCGGCATGGGTCTTACCTTGACCCTTGACGATTTCAAGCGCATTCTCACCCAGCCTCTGATGGTCATCGTCGGTACCGTGGCCCACTTCGTCATCATGCCGTTGGTGGCTGTGCTGCTGTGCTGGATTTTCCGTCTTGATGGTGCGCTCGCCGTCGGTGTGATTCTGGTCGGCTGCTGCCCGTCCGGAACCTCGTCCAACGTGATGAGCTATCTGAGCCGTGGCGATGTGGCGCTGGACGTGTCCATCGGCATTTTGTCCACGTTGTGCGCGCCGTTCATGATTCCGCTGTTGATGCAGTGGCTGGCTTCCCAGTATGTGTCGGTCCCGGTGGAATCCCTGTTCCTCAATGCGGTCAAGGTGGTGCTGTTCCCGATCGCTCTTGGCGTGATCTGCCATGCTATTTTCGGCGAGAAGATCGAGAAGATTACGGTCGCTCTGCCGATCGTGTCCCAGGTGGCCATCCTGCTTATCATCGGCGTGGTCGTCGCAGCCAACGGTCCGAAGCTGTTCGTGGCTTCCTCGCTGCTTGCCATCCCGGTGGTCATTCTGCACAACCTGTGCGGATACGCGTTGGGCTTCGGTTTCTCCAAACTTATGTACAAGGTATATCCGAAGGGCTTCCGTTATGCACAGCAGAAAGCCATCACCTTCGAGGTCGGCATGCAGGATTCCGCTTTGGGAGCGACTTTGGCGCTGACGTCGTTCGCTTCCAATCCGTTGGCCGCGGTGCCGTCCACGTTCTTCAGCGTTTGGCACAACATTTCCGGTTCCGTTCTGTCCAGCTGGTGGCGTGAGCATGATGACAGGCATCAGATCCATCCTGATTCCGACAATGGCGAGAAGGGCTCGGCTGCGAAGGCCCGCGAAGACGCTGCCGAAACAGCTAACAGCTGACATTCGTCAGTAGATTCCGTCGTCATATTGCGCATTCCCTGAATCTTTCAAAACGATTCAGGGAATGTTTTGTTTTGAGTGGTGCAAACGTGTCATTGTGATGTTTTGTTGCTTTGCGCTGATGTAGGCAAAATGATTGAAATTATTGGGATTTAAGGGTGTCTTCACCCGTGTTTTTTGTTCGTTTTGGGGTATACTGTAACTGAAGGCCGGAGTTGTGGATCAGTCGAGAATTCGTCAGGTCGCAACGAAGCGCCGATGGCCGTGAGGTTCATGCGCAACGCCTTTAAGATATAACTGAACAATAGCGATTCGAAACAGCGGCAATGGGGTAGTACGGCGCAGGCGCCGGGCCGCAAATGCAAAACAGACAACGAGACTGAAGAGTGCGCGTAAGGTAGCGCGTAGCAAAGAAGTGGGAACCTCCTTCCCGAGTGGATGGCCCCGGATTCGAAAGGATCCGGGGCCATTCCTTTTGCGATTTGCGACACGGCATGTTGGAATGTCTTGGGAATCCGTATACTGATAATTCGTGTGTGCCAACGGCATGCCTTATGTGACAGGCGTGCGGGTTGGGATATCCCGGAACTCGATTGCATCACGCGCAGCAATGCGACGGTGAGAGAGGGATGGGCCATCGGGCCGGTGGACTGTGGCTATCTTCACGATTCAGATGCGTGGAGTGTGGGTGCAGTGCGGCGGTCACACAAAAGCAAGAGAAACCACTGAATCGGAGAATTCAAGTTGCCTACTATTGAACAGCTCGTCCGTAAGGGACGTCAGGCAAAGCCGAAGAAGTCCAAGACTTTGGCACTGAAGGGAAGCCCGCTGCGCCGCGGCGTGTGCACCCGTGTTTACACCACCACCCCGAAGAAGCCGAACTCGGCACTGCGTAAGGTCGCTCGTGTGCGCCTGAGCTCCGGTGTGGAAGTCACCGCTTACATCCCGGGCGAAGGCCACAACCTGCAGGAGCACTCCATTGTGCTCGTGCGCGGCGGCCGTGTCAAGGATCTGCCGGGTGTTCGTTACCACATCGTTCGTGGCGCCCTCGATACCCAGGGTGTGAAGGATCGCAAGCAGGGTCGTTCCCTGTACGGAGCAAAGAAGGCGAAGTAAGAGATATGTCACGTAAAGGACCTTCCAAGAAGCATCAGCTGCTGCCGGATCCGATTTACGGTTCCACTGTTGTGGCACAGCTCATCAACAAGATTCTGCTCGACGGCAAGAAGTCGATCGCCGAAGACATCGTCTACTCCGCTCTCGATATGGTCAAGGAAAAGACTGATCAGGAGCCGGTGGCAGTGCTTAAGCGCGCTCTTGACAACATCCGTCCATCCCTCGAGGTTCGCTCCCGCCGCGTCGGTGGCGCTACCTACCAGGTTCCGGTCGAAGTGAAGCCGGCTCGTGCGAACACTCTGTCCCTGCGCTGGCTGACCGACTTCTCCCGCGCCCGTCGTGAGAAGACCATGGCTGAGCGTCTGGCCAACGAAATCCTCGATGCCTCCAATGGCCTTGGTGCTTCTGTCAAGCGTCGCGAGGATACTCATAAGATGGCAGAGGCCAACAAGGCCTTCGCTCATTACCGCTGGTAATTAGTCGAGAACGAGAGTTAAGGAACACTCATGGCACTAGACGTGCTCAATGATCTCAACCAGATCCGTAACATCGGCATCATGGCTCACATCGATGCCGGTAAGACCACTACCACCGAACGTATCCTGTACTACACCGGCAAGAACTACAAGATCGGCGAGACCCATGACGGTGCCTCGACGATGGACTTCATGGCTCAGGAGCAGGAACGCGGCATCACCATCCAGTCCGCTGCAACCACTTGCTTCTGGAACCGTCAGACCCATGACGAGAAGCAGAAGTTCCAGATCAACATCATCGATACCCCTGGCCACGTGGACTTCACGGCCGAGGTGGAGCGCTCCCTGCGTGTGCTCGATGGTGCCGTTGCCGTGTTCGACGGCAAGGAAGGCGTGGAGCCGCAGTCCGAGACCGTGTGGCGTCAGGCTGACAAGTACGGCGTTCCGCGTATCTGCTTCATCAACAAGATGGATAAGCTCGGCGCTGACTTCTACTACTCCGTCGACACCATCAAAACCAAGCTGGGCGCGACCCCGCTTGTCGTGCAGCTGCCGATCGGCGCTGAGAACGACTTCGCTGGCGTTGTCGATCTGATTCGTATGAAGGCTTACGTCTGGAACGACGTTTCCGGCGACATGGGCGCTCACTACGACACTACCGACATCCCGGCCGACCTGCAGGACAAGGCCGAGCAGTATCGTGCAGAGTTGCTCGACCAGGTCGCAGAATCCGACGAAGAGCTGCTTGAGAAGTATCTCGAGTCCGGCGAACTGACTGAGGACGAGATCCGTAGCGGCATCCGTAAGCTCACCATTAACCGTGAAGCCTACCCGGTGCTCTGTGGCTCCGCCTTCAAGGACAAGGGTGTTCAGCCGATGCTGGACGCCGTCGTCGACTACCTGCCGAGCCCGGAGGACGTTCCGTCCATCGTCGGTTTCGATCCTAAGGACGAATCCATCGAGATCGATCGCAAGCCGACCACCGATGATCCGTTCTCTGCCCTGGTCTTCAAGATCTCTACCCACCCGTTCTACGGCAAGCTCGTGTTCGTGCGCGTCTACTCCGGCGCCGTCACCCCGGGCGACACCGTGCTTGACTCCACCAAGGGCAAGAAGGAACGCGTCGGCAAGATCTTCCAGATGCACGCCGACAAGGAGAACCCGGTCGATGCCGCCGAAGCCGGCAACATCTACACCTTCGTGGGCCTGAAGAACATCACCACCGGTGACACCCTGTGCGACGAAAAGGCGCCTATCTCCCTCGAATCCATGACCTTCCCGGATCCGGTGATCGAGGTGGCCGTGGAGCCGAAGACCAAGGCCGATCAGGAGAAGATGAGCATCGCTCTGGCGAAGCTGTCCGACGAAGATCCGACCTTCCAGGTGAAGACCGACGAAGAGTCCGGCCAGACCCTGATCTCCGGCATGGGCGAGCTGCAGCTCGACATCATCGTCGACCGTATGCGTCGTGAATTCAAGGTGGAGTGCAACGTGGGTAACCCGCAGGTTGCATACCGTGAGACGATCCGCAAGGCCGTCATGAACCAGGAATACACGCACAAGAAGCAGACCGGTGGTTCCGGCCAGTTCGCAAAGGTCTTGATGAACTTCGAGCCGCTCAACACCGAAGAGGGCGAGACCTACGAGTTCGTCAACGAGGTCACCGGTGGCCACATCACCAAGGAATTCATTCCTTCCATCGATGCTGGTGTGCAGGAAGCCATGGAATCCGGCGTGCTCGCCGGCTTCCCGGTGGTTGGCGTCAAGGCTACCGTCACTGACGGCCAGGTCCACGACGTCGATTCCTCCGAAATGGCCTTCAAGATCGCAGGTTCCATGTGCTTCAAGGAAGCTGCTCCGAAGGCCAAGCCGGTCATCCTCGAGCCGATCATGGCCGTGGAAGTGCGTACTCCGGAAGAGTACATGGGCGACGTGATGGGCGATATCAACGCCCGTCGTGGTTCCATCCAGTCCATGACCGACTCCACCGGTGTCAAGGTCATCGACGCCAAGGTTCCGCTGTCCGAAATGTTCGGCTACATCGGCGACCTTCGCTCCAAGACCCAGGGCCGCGCAATGTTCACCATGCAGATGGACTCCTACGCTGAGGTTCCGAAGAACGTCTCCGAGGAGATCATCAAGGCCCAGCGCGGCGAGTGACACGCGCTGCCGCTTAAGTGGAAACTGTCTCCAGTCAGCGCTAGTATTTTGTAGCGCTGACTGGGTTCGGGCTCCAAAGTGGCACAAACCCGTCAAACCCAGTAAAATGTAGCGAGTGCCTTGAAGTGAGTTCAAGGCTTACTACGAGACGTCCAGGAGGACAAAACACATGGCAAAGGAAAAGTACGAGCGTACTAAGCCGCACGTTAACATTGGTACCATCGGCCACGTCGATCACGGTAAGACTACCCTGACCGCAGCCATCTCCAAGGTCCTGCACGAAGAGTACCCGGACATCAACCCGGCTTACGACTTCAACCAGATCGACGCCGCTCCGGAAGAGCAGCAGCGTGGTATCACCATCAACATCGCCCACATCGAGTACCAGACCGCTGAGCGTCACTACGCTCACGTCGACTGCCCGGGCCACGCCGACTTCGTGAAGAACAT
>ENA-UOOA01000806-UOOA01000806.1-human-gut-metagenome-genome-assembly--contig:-P61old-NODE-806-length-58225-cov-8.282929_pt1 | contig 58225 bp, 41 predicted proteins | sample MGYA00242467_ERZ724014 | MGnify/ENA metagenome assembly ERZ724014 | reverse complement strand
AAAAATTCTTTTTAGGAATTTTCGGGATTGTTTTGTTGTTCAATTATCAAAGTTCATGTGTCGCTCATCAGCGACTCGTTTATTCTATCAAATCTTTAAGAGTTTGTCAACAACTTTTTTAAAAATTCTTATAAGTTATTTTCAAACTGCTTATTAATCTTTGCCGTTTCGCGTTGTTCTCGCTGACAGCTTGTATATGATATCATCTCTTCCAGCATCTGTCAACACCTTTTTTCAATTTTTTGATATTTTTTTGATGTTCTCTCCAGAACAAAGTGTGCGCTTGACGCACACTTTGGCGCGTGAGCGGATAGCACAGCTATATATTCCTCTCCGCGAACTACGCTTTCTGGCACGCAGTGCCTTTTTATGCAATAGGGAATTCCAATGGAATTTCCTAATTACACAAAAAATCCTGAATACATTCTCACATACTCAGGATCACTATTTTCACCGGCAGACTCTATACACCTATAAAAGCATATTTCAGCCCGGTGATCAGCGCCATAATCATATTGTTATCATAAATGTATTTTAGGAACGGGCTCTCATTGATCTGACCATATAGATAGATCCCTGCTTCTGTTCCGCTCATAATGGTTATCACAATACAGATCAGCCAAAGCAAGATCAACCCCTTCAGCAAACCAACAAGCATGCCGCCCATCTTGTTCATTGTATGAATAACCGGCAGACGGCTGAGCAGATTCAGGCATCTGATGATAATCCTCATTATAATAGAAACACCGACGAAAACCAGCACAAAGGATATTGCATTCAGAATAATCCCCGTGACTGAGTCCGCAATGTATTTACGAAATGCCGAAACACCCAGCATATTATTCTGTGCATCATCATTGCTGGCCAAAACATTCTGTACAACATCCGGCAGTGGAAGACTGTTGATGACTCCCCTGTTATCTTCGCCTTCTTCACCGTCATTCTGGCTATCCTGTCCTTTAAACAGTGTCATCTCTACTCTCTCGCTGACTATCTCATAAAATGCCGTATTCTGCCATGTCCGGCTTAACTGCGGTGACAGCTGCGCTGATATGGCGATGGCTATGACCGTTGCAAACATAGAAAACACCGTCATGATCAGACCTCTCCGCCATCCTCTCAACGCACAATATGTAAGAACAGCCAGGGCTGCCCAGGATAATATATTCATTATTTATACAGTTGCCTCCTGCCTTTTATTTTATATGTATTTCCCGCAGTGACTGATCATCCACCAGCCAGTACATCCCGGATTCCCATGATGCCATGATATTTGTCACGGATGTATTCAGTGTACTGGTAAATTTAAGCCTGCCATTCATCTGATAAACTGCCATTTCCTGCGAATTATACAGAATCACCTCATCATCATAAACATTGATACCTTCATAATCGAAATCAAAATAAACTGAAGAATTCTTCCTGCCGGCTTTGTTATAAATCTCCATATAATACTGACCATTTTCATCAGAGGCCTTAAAAATAAAGCCTATTTTCTGATCACTGCAGAAAACACTGGCAATTTCATTCTCAAATGTCTGCTGAGCAGTTATCTCTTTTGTATCTGTATTATACAGGACAAAACTCTTCTCACCAAACATCACTGCCTTATTATTCTCAAGGAATTCTATTTTAGGATAAAGTTCCTCCAGCTCCAATGTATCTATCACATGTTTACTCTGCGTATCACTGAAATTGTACGAAATCACTCTGGTTTTCACAGTGCTGCCATCCATGCAGAGATAACTTGCCAATAAGCGTGTCGCATCTGAAGATAACGCGATGGCCAATGGGTAGCCTGTGTTCTGAAGAGATGCTTTGATGCTTCCGAGAACATTGCCCTGTTTATCGTATAGATTGATATAATTCGTTGCCGAATCTGAAAGTACCGCTGCAATAACCCCTTGTGCAGAAATCCTGATTTCCTGTATAGGCACATCTGTATTAATCCGCCCCAACTGACCGTATTCATTAAAAATATAAATCGTATTGGCACCAATATCCCCCACAGCTACATACGGGTCACTTACTGCAATGGCCGGCGATGTCATCTCATAAGTCTGAGTCCAGATCAGGTTACCGCTCTTATCTGTCATGGCCATACCATCTTTACTGTAGCGGATCATGCCTTTTCTCATAATTTGATAATAAACAGACGTATCATCCCCACGGGACAAAGACGTCACCACCTCATAGGACCCGGAAACTCTGTTGTTCTTTACCAACGCATACACAAGTACACCGACCATCACCAACAGACCAATGATAATCGTCCATTGCATCCGGTTTAATTTTATCTTTTGTTTCTTTTTTTCATCTATTTGCTGTTCCATGTTCTTCCTCCGAATTAAACCTGGCCTCACGCTATAATACATCCAGTATAGTTAAAAAAACTGCCTGCGTCAACCTTTTTACCTGTATGCCCGTTCTCCCGGAGATTCTGTACAAATCTACGGCAAACGCAGTACCATTCCGGGGTAAATATAATCCGGATCTTCAATCTGATTCAGCTGACGGATCTCCTCAACATGTGCCGCATCCTGATAATAATTACGACTGATTTTAAGCAGGGTATCCCCTTCTTTAACTATATAGCTTTTATAGGCACCTACCATAACCTCTGTTTCTTCTGCCAAAGTCTCCTGCTGCTCGCCTTTCTGCTCGGTATCATTTTCCTGTCCCCTTTCGGCTGTATCCTCTTCCGTATCAGCCTTATCCACTGATTCCTGACTTTCTTTTCCTGATACTGACTGCTCCGCCTGCTGTACAATACTTTCTACCAGATCCAGATGTTCTGAAGTTTCTGCTGCTCCCGCTGTTGATTCTGTTTCACCATTTCCAATCATTTGACGTCCTGTCGGAACTACAGCTCCCGGAAGATTCCGTTTAATGCCTAGAACCACCAGAATAAGCAAAAGAACTGCCGCCTGCGGAATCCACTTCATGTTTCTTTTCTTTTTTCTGACCAGCGCCTCCCTTTTGATCCGATGATCATTCTTTTTTTCAGACAAACGATTCTGAAACCCTGGTGTTCCATGTTCTTCTATATGATTTTCCTGTCTTATCTCAATCATATAGTTCTGCATATCCTCGTTCCGGTCATAATAAATATAGTACCCATGCTGCCTGAACAAATGGCCATTCTCATAAAGATAAAAGGCATCTTCCCGGTCCAATGGATCTGATGTATAAAAAAGATTGCCTTTATCTCTGAAATTATCTGTATGTATTTTTTCAATTTGTCCATCTGCCGATGCTGCCTGTCCCGTTCTTGATAAAAACCACCCAAGGATATGCTTGTTTTTGAAATACTGATCAATTCTATCATACAACGCTGCCCACTCATCCGATGACAGTTTGAACTGATCCTCTTTCCATTCAACCGGCACCACCGCCATTGCCGCACTGATAAAATAGATATCTGTATTCTCTTTCTGCACCTTTTCTCCAAGAAGAAGCGCCATCTTCTGTTCTGCAGGCTTCTCGCCTGTTATCTGATTCAAATAAGTCATCACATAATCTTCTATATATATTTTTATTTTTTCACCGGGTGTACCTACCTGACGAATATTATTCGGCAATTTAACAGTATTATTCTCCTGACTCTTAATCTCAACCATGCTGCGCCTCCTTTTCACTCCACTATGTTAGCATAAGCAGATGTGTTTTTTTATCAAAGGCTGTCGCCGCCTGACCCACAAATCATAGACATAAGCAACATTAAGATGAGCTGCTGTCCTTCCGGTATAAAATATGAAAAAAAGGGAAAGCTCCATTTAACCGTTATAAAAGGAGTTTTCCCATGAACCGCACAATATGGATCAATAGCACTCTTCCTGATGCATGTGATATTTTCAGTCGAAACCTGCGATATTTACTTCATCATGTCAATCCCCACAAAATGCCCCTGGCCTTTGCCTGTATCGGCTCTGCCAACGTCTGCGGAGATAATCTTGGACCATTGATCGGCACAATCCTCACCAGGCACAGCCTGCCGAATGTTTATGGGACTATGGCAGAACCGCTGAACGCTCTTACATTGCCTGATTATATGCCATTATTAAAAGCCATCGAAAAGAGCTGCTGTCTTGTCGCCGTTGACGCCGCTATCGGAAATAAAGCTCAATGCGGTTATCTCACATTAACGAAAGGTACACTATCCCCCGGTTCAGCACTGCGCAGAGAATTGCCGCCCCTGGGCGCTCTTCACATCACCGGCGTCTTCGAACATCTTGATGATTATGACTGCCGAAAACTCCTGCCCGTTTTCTGCAGACAAATCACCGCTGCTCTGATATGCAGTAGCTCTTCTTCACTGACTCCGGCTCTCCGCGGCATGGGCAAATCCTGTCATAACTATCATACAATTCTTTAAGTTTTTGCAGAAAAGCCAATAATCTTCATTCCTCCCGGATAAAAATTATTGGCTTATCTTATAGTTCAGTTCTTCCCTCAAGGGCTCTAAGCAGCGTGACCTCATCAATGTACTCCAAATCGCCTCCAACCGGCACACCGCTGGCAATTCTTGTCACCTTGATGCCCGTTGGTTTGATTAATTTACTGATGTACATGGCTGTTGTCTCACCTTCAAGGGTAGAATTGGTAGCAATAATCACTTCCGTCACATCTCCCTGAAGTCTTGTCATCAGTTCCTTCAGACGAATATCCGACGGACCGATGCCAAGCATCGGCGAGATAGCCCCATGCAGAACATGATAAACACCTTCATACTTCTGTGTCTTCTCATAAGCTGCCAGGTCCCTCGGTGTCTCCACAACCATGATCACATGATGGTCGCGCTTCGGATTAGCACAGATCGGACATAGCTCACTGTCCGTCAGATTCCAGCAGCAGCTGCAATACCGGATCTTCTCTCTGGCGGAAACAATGGTTCCTGCCAGATTCTGTACCTGGTCCTTTGGCATATTAATGATATGAAACGCCAGTCTCTGTGCAGATTTTGCACCGATTCCCGGCAACTTCGATAATTCCTCAATCAGCTTATTAATCTGATTGCTGTAAGCATCCATTAAAATCCAAAGCCTCCGCCAAGGCCGCCTGTGATCTTGGCCATTGATGACTGAGAAACTTCATCCATTTTGCGAAGTGCTTCGTTGGCTGCTGCCATAATGAGATCTTCCAGCATCTCTACATCATCCGGATCAACAACTTCAGGATCAATTGTTACAGCAACAATCTCCTTCTTGCCGGAAACCTTAACTTTAACGGCACCGCCGCCTGCTGCTGCTTCAACTTCCTTCTCTTCCAGCTCTTTCTGAGCTTCCTCCATCTGACGCTGCATTTTCTGTGCCTGCTTCATTAAATTGTTCATATTGCCAGGCATACCACCTGGGAAACCGCCTCTTTTAGCCATTGTTTTTCCTCCTGTTATAAAAAATATACTTGTACCTATTTGTATTTATATATGAATGAATCAGCATTCTCTCCGATTATCTCACAAATAACCGAACTGCGCCATACTAATCCTCATAAACAATATCAATTCCCTGAAAAGCCTGTACCGGATCAATAAATTGACTGTTATTGTTCTCTCCTTTGTCCGGCTGTACCGGATTGACCTTCACCTGCTTGCCAACGCGCTCACTGAGCGCATTCTCAAGAGCCTGACGATGTCCCTCTTCCACAAAATAACCATATCGCATATCATCCGCCAGAGCAATGATCAACTGGTTATCCGGCCCTTCTGAAATTACTGCACCTTTGAGCATCAGCGCCATGCTCGGTGTCAGATCATCTGTCATCTGTTTCCAACGATCAATGATCATCCTCAGATCCTCTGATACCGCTTTCTGTTCCGGCTGAAAAAAAGTATCTGTCCCCTGCTGACCGCCTGATATTTCTTCCGGATTACCGCCTGCAATACCGGCACCTGACGCCTGTGAAGCCACCACAACACCATTGGCCACCTTCTGTTCAAGAATAGCCAGCCTATTCAAGACAGCATCCAGATTTCGTTCCATGGCCGGATGGCAGAGCTTGATCAATGCCACCTCTACCAACACACGCTTCTGTGTTGAATAGCGCACCTGACCTGAAAGATCTGAGAAAATCCGGATATACCGCATCAGCACCGACGCATCAATACCTGATGCCTCCTGACGCATCACTTCAAGCCGCTCTGCAGATGCCTCCACCAGATCTGTCAGATCTCCGGAACTCTGTACCATCAGAAGATTCCTCAGGTACCACGTAAAATCCACCACAAACTGTGCCAGATCACGTCCCTGCATGACAATCTCATCTACAAGATGGATCACACCGGAAACATCCTGACTGCAGATACTTTTCAGCAGGCTACCGAAAACAGATGTATCCACTGCTCCAAGCACATCCAGTACATTCTCATACTTCAGCCTCTGCCCAATATAAAAGGCATTACACTGGTCCAGAAGACTCAAGGCATCACGCATGGAACCGTCCGCCATTCTGGCCACGTAAGCCAATGCTGCATCTTCTGCATCAATACCCTCAGCATCTGCCAGTTCTCTCAGCCGCTCTGCAATAGTACCCGTGGAAATACGTCTGAAATCATACCGCTGACACCTGGAAAGGATCGTAATCGGAATCTTGTGTGCCTCCGTGGTCGCCAGAATAAAAATAACATATGACGGCGGTTCCTCCAGGGTCTTTAACAGCGCATTAAAAGCGCCAATAGAGAGCATATGCACCTCGTCGATAATATAAACCTTATACTTGCCCTCAGATGGAGAATACGCCACTTCTTCCCGAATCTCACGGATATTGTCAACACCGTTGTTGGATGCCGCATCAATCTCGATCACATTCATGGATCGCTGCTCATTGACCGCACGGCACATAGCACATTCATTGCAGGGACTGCCATTGACCGGATGTTCGCAATTCACTGCCTTGGCAAAAATCTTGGCAATGGAAGTCTTACCGGTTCCTCTTGTACCGCAAAACAGATAGGCATGCCCGATACGATTCATCTCTATTTGATTTTTTAATGTTGTGACGATATGATCCTGTCCCTTGACTTCTTCAAAGTTGGATGGGCGCCACTTACGATACAATGCCTGATAAGCCATACTCTCCCGCCTCTACCTGAAATTCTCTATATTCAGGACTCCCTTATAAATCCTGATGTGGAACTCAGAGTCTGCTTTGCAGACATAGTTCTTAATCTGAATTCCTGTGTTCCTTACAGTTCATTGCCGAAACTAATACCCATATCCCTTGCCTCACGGATAATATCAGACTTCGGATCAACCATTTTGAGCTTACCGGCCACTTCTTTCAATGGCACCGGTACAATCTCATTATTTCTAAAAGCTGCCATACATCCGTACTTACCTTCAAGTACCATTCGGCCTGCTGCGGCACCCAGTCTGCTGGCTACCACACGGTCATAGGCATCCGGACTGCCGCCGCGCTGCGTATGACCCGGCACAACAATTCGTACTTCCTGACCCAGGGCATCCTGAATCCTCTTGCCAAGTTCATAGGAAACCGACGGGAACGGGCTGTTCGCCTTCTTCTTCTGGTATTCCTTCTTGGACAGCTGTGCATCTTCCTGGGAAATCGCGCCCTCTGCAACCGCAAGAATACTGAACCTCTTGCCAGCCCTGTTGCGCTGTTTCACCGCCATCAGTACCGCGTCGAAATTGTACGGCATCTCCGGCAAAAGGATAATATCCGCACCGCCCGCGATACCTGCATGCAATGTCAGCCAGCCAACCTTATGCCCCATCAGCTCTACAATAAATACACGGCCATGGGATGCCGCTGTTGTATGAATACAATCAATGGCATTCGTTGCAATATCCACTGCACTCTGAAAACCGAATGTCATATCCGTTCCGTAAATATCATTGTCAATAGTCTTTGGCAGAGAAACAATATTCAAACCTTCTTCGCTGAGCAGATTCGCTGTCTTCTGAGTCCCATTGCCGCCAAGAATCACAAGGCAGTCAAGCTTCAGATTGCGATAAGTTGCCTTCATCGCCTCAACCTTGTTAAAACCATTCTCACCAGGCACCCGCATCAGCTTAAACGGCTGTCTGGAAGAACCCAGAATCGTTCCGCCCTTTGTCAGGATACCGGAAAAATCATTCGGCTTCATCAAAATATAGTCATTATACATCAGACCTCTGTAGCCCTCTTCAAAACCAAAAATCTGTGTATCAGGATCCGCATTATACAGTGTCTTCGCAACACCACGCATCGTTGCATTCAAAGCCTGACAGTCGCCGCCGCTTGTCAGCATACCTACTCTCATCATGTGCGCCATCTCCTTTGTTTAGAATATGTCCTCTTCTCTTGTTATACTATATAGTAAAACAGGCAGAAATTCAACCAGAAAAATCAGCTTTTGTCTGGATAAGCCACATTTTTACGAATATATGTTCTTTTTTCTTGACATTCACATTTCCTCTGGTATAAGATATATATTAGGAATTTCTGAATCCAACTAGAAATTATATATACAGCTAATGACGAAACTTTATAACTCTTCCTTCTGATGAACCTATCGATGAATCCATTCAAAGCAGGCAGTGCGAACGCGCCTGCTTTGAATGGATTCACCGATAGGTTCTCTAAGACTACAATGTTTCGTCATTATCTGGTCACCACTTTTTGAAAGGATTTTTTATTATGGCATCAACCAATTCTTATAATGCCGACAGCATTTCCGTGCTGGAAGGTCTCGAAGCCGTCCGCAAGCGTCCCGGCATGTACATCGGCAGTGTCTCCCGCAAGGGCCTGAACCACCTTGTCTATGAGATTGTTGACAACTCTGTGGACGAGCATCTGGCCGGTTTTTGCAGTGAGATTCATGTGACATTGAACAAAGACGGCTCCGCCACTGTTTCTGATAATGGCCGAGGTATCCCCGTGGGCATGCACAAGAAAGGCATTTCCGCGGAACGTCTTGTATTCACAACCCTTCACGCCGGAGGTAAGTTTGACGACTCTGCCTATAAGACAAGCGGCGGTCTCCACGGTGTTGGTTCTTCTGTTGTCAACGCTCTGTCCGAATGGCTGGATGTGACGGTCAGCCGCGAGGGCTGTACTTACCACGACCGCTATGAACGCGGTGTCCCTACCATTCCCCTGGAGAACGGGCTTCTGCCGGTCATCGGCCGCACCCGCAAGACAGGCACCACGATTTCATTTCTTCCTGACAGGGAGATTTTTGAAAAGACATGGTTCAAGGAAGATGAGATCAAGAGCCGTCTCCATGAGACAGCTTATCTTAACCCGGAATTAACTATTATATATGAAGATAAACGTGTCACACCTGAAGAACAGGAAGTTTATCATGAACCTGACGGTCTGGCTGGATTCATCCGCGACCTGAACCGCAATAAAGAAGCACTGCATGATATTGTCTGCTTTAAAGGCGAGTCTGAAGGCATCACTGTTGAAGGTGCTTTTCAATATGTGAATGAATTCCATGAGAACGTCCTTGGTTTCTGCAACAACATTTACAACGCAGAAGGCGGTACCCACATTACCGGCTTCAAGTCAGCTTTCACGTCCATTATGAACGCTTACGCCCGTGAAATAGGCATTTTGAAAGAGAAAGACGGCAATTTTACCGGTGCTGATATCCGAAACGGTATGACAGCTGTCATCTCCATCAAGCATCCGGACCCGCGTTTTGAAGGCCAGACCAAGACCAAACTGGACAACCAGGACGCTGCCCGTGCCACAGGCAAGATTGTCAATGAAGAAGTCGTTCGTTATTTTGACAAGAATCTGGATACATTGAAGGTTGTGCTTGCCTGTGCAGAGAAAGCAGCCAAGATCCGTAAGACCGAGGAAAAGGCCCGTACCAACCTGCTGACCAAGCAGAAATTCTCCTTTGACTCCAACGGCAAACTGGCCAACTGCGAAAGCCGTAATGCCGATATCTGCGAGATCTTTATTGTCGAAGGAGATTCTGCCGGCGGTTCTGCCAAAACCGCCAGAAACCGCCATTTCCAGGCCATCCTGCCTATTCGAGGCAAGATTTTGAATGTAGAAAAGGCCAGCATTGACAAAGTCCTTGCCAATGCCGAGATCAAGACCATGATCAATGCCTTTGGATGCGGTTTTTCTGAGGGATACGGCAACGACTTTGATATCAGCAAGCTTCGCTACAACAAGATTATCATTATGGCCGATGCCGATGTGGACGGTGCGCATATCAGTACCCTGCTTCTGACACTTTTCTACCGATTTATGCCAGAGCTGATATTTGAGGGACATGTCTATATCGCCATGCCGCCGCTGTACAAGGCTATGCCGTCCAAGGGCAGGGAGGAATACCTCTATGATGATAAGGCCCTTGAACAGTACCGCAAGACACACAAGGGCAATTTCACCCTGCAGCGCTACAAAGGTCTTGGTGAAATGGATGCCGCACAGCTCTGGGAGACAACCTTGAACCCTGAAACCCGTATCCTAAAGAAGGTTGAGATTGAAGATGCCCGAATCGCATCCGATATTACCGGCCTGCTCATGGGACCTGATGTACCGCCGAGAAAGGCTTTCATCTACAAGCATGCCCATGATGCTGAACTTGATATTTAAGGAGGAAATGCATGATGCAGGAACAGATTATTCGCACGGATTATGCAGAAGTCATGCAGAAATCCTACGTAGATTACGCCATGAGCGTTATTATATCCAGAGCACTTCCGGATATCCGGGACGGCTTAAAGCCCGTTCAGCGCCGAACTTTATATGATATGTATGAACTGGCTATCCGCTATGACAAGCCATACCGTAAATGCGCCCGTATCGTCGGCGATACCATGGGTAAGTATCATCCCCATGGTGACAGCTCCATTTACGATGCCCTTGTTGTGATGGCTCAGGATTTTAAGAAAGGCATGCCTCTTGTAGACGGCCACGGCAATTTCGGCTCCATCGAAGGTGATGGTGCCGCCGCCATGCGTTATACCGAAGCCCGTCTCCAGAAAGTCACTCAGGAAGTTTTCCTAGCGGATCTTGACAAGGATGTTGTAGACTTCATGCCAAACTTTGACGAGACAGAGAAAGAGCCAACTGTTCTTCCTGTCCGTCTACCGAATTTCCTTGTCAACGGTTCTGACGGTATCGCTGTCGGCATGGTGACAAGTACCCCGCCGCATAATCTCGGCGAAGTCATCGATGCCGTCAAAGCCTACATGAAGAATGACAAACTGACCACCGCTGACCTGATGCAGTACATCCAGGGACCGGATTTTCCTACCGGCGGTATTGTAACGAATAAAGACGAATTGCTGAATATTTACAAAACCGGCAGCGGTAAGATCAAGCTTAGGGGCCGCGTTGAGGTTGAGCAGGACAAAGGCGGCAAGCTTCGCCTTGTCATCACCGAGATTCCTTACACAATGATCGGCGCCAATATCGGCAAATTTCTCAATGATGTCTATGCTCTTGTGGAAAGTAAGAAGACAACAGACATTATCGATATTTCCAACCAGTCCTCCAAGGAAGGGATTCGTATCGTTCTGGAACTGAAGAAACAGACAGATGTGGACAATCTGCTGGCACTTCTCTATAAGAAAACACGTCTGGAAGATACTTTCAGCGTGAACATGCTGGCCATCGCCGACGGACGTCCGGAAACCCTGGGACTCAAGAATATTATTGAATATTTCCTTGATTTTCAGTATGACCTGACCACCCGCAAGTACCAGAAGCTTCTTGCCAAGGAACTGGAGAAACAGGAAATCCAGGAAGGTCTCATGCGCGCCACCGATATCATTGACCTGATCATCGAAATCCTCCGTGGCAGCAAGAATATCAAACAGGCCAAAGCCTGCCTGATGACAGGCGCTACCGAAGGCATTCGCTTCAAGAACAAGGCCTCTGAGAAAGCCGCTTCTGCCCTTGATTTTACAGAACGTCAGGCCACTGCGATCCTTGAGATGCGTCTGTACAAGCTGATTGGTCTGGAAATGGATGCCCTGCTGAAAGATCATGATGCAACTTTGAAGAATATCGCTTCCTACAAGGATATCCTCGAGAATCACAAGAGCATGTCCCGGGTCATCAGTCATGACCTTGATATGATCAAGAAGACTTATGCCACACCGCGTAAAACATCTATCGAGAATGTGGGTGCTGCTGTCTATGAGGAAAAGAAAGCCGAAGCTATGGAAGTCGTTGCTCTGATTGACCGTTTTGGCTATGCCAAGACCATCGACAAGGCCACTTTTGAGCGCAACAAGGAAGCCGCACTCTCCGAAAGCAAATATGTCATCAGCTGTATGAATACAGATAAAGCCTGCATCTTCACGGATACCGGCCGTCTCCATCTGATCAAGATTACTGATATGCCCTTCGGACGTTTCCGTGATAAATCTATTCCGCTGGACAACTTGGGCAACTATGACAGCTCCGGCGAGAATATTATTCATATATGCAATCTGGCATCCATTCAGGATTCCATGATGTTATTTACTACCAAAACCGGTATGTTGAAACTGGTCAAAGGCAGCGAATTTGATGTATCCAAACGAACCGTTGCCGCCACCAAGCTGGCCGATGGTGACAGCATTATTGCCATCTGCACTGCAGATAACTTCAATCAGCTTGTCCTTCAGACAGAGAACGGTTACTTTATCCGCTTCCCGATGATGAACATCCCTGAAATGAAGAAAACTGCCATCGGCGTCCGCGGCATCAACCTCGGTTCCGGTGACAGCGTCAAAGCTGCTTATCCACTGGACAGCAGCCAGGAATGCACCATTATCCACAACGAGAAAGAATTGCTGTTGAATAAATTGAAACTTGTCAACAGAGGCGGAAAAGGCACAAAGGTCCGCATCTAATTTAAATCAAACAGTTGGCTCCTGTAACCTTAGCATTTTCGAAATTTTGCTGCGCCGCATATTAACAGCTTCTGCGCAAAACTCGCCCTTACGGGCTCAGACATTGCTTCGAAGCTGTTGCTATGCTCGCAAAATTTCAAAAATTACGCTAAACGTTTACAAGAGCCAACTGTTTGATTTTATATTATTCTTCTCTCTTTTATTTCCTAAGGCACAAATTATAACTTGCCCACTTATCTGTCCAGCACCATCTGGTTATATTCCAGGAATCTGAAGCCCCAGCGCTCATAAAGGCGTTTGGCGTTGACATTACTTTCTGTGACTTCGATTCTGAAGCGTTTATATTCCGGATAATGATCTATAATCCAATGATAGGCTTTTGTGCCGTACCCTTTTCCCCGGCATTCCGGTGTAAAGTACATTTCTTCCATGAACATGCACATTCCGCCGACTTCTGATGCATAGTAGCCGGTGACATAACCATATCCCACAACTTTCTCATCTTCCAGCATCACCAGACCGCTGATATATGGCATCGCTGGGTCTGTGGCCGCATCAAATGTGCGCTCCAGCACCGCTGTGTCTACATCGTGTTCCACTGCCGGACTATGGTAAAAGGTAATCACCATAGGCATAATGATTGCTTTATCTTCCGGTTTCATTTCTCTGATATTAAACATACTATTTCTCCAATTCCTTCTATGATTCTAAAACAATTTCTATCTCATATCCGTCCAACATGGCGGCAAATTCTGAACTTTCATACGAATTGGCTCAGGATAAGTCTGTCCCTTCAAATCCAGTTCGACTTTCTGAATGACTTCCGGCTCAACCGGTTCATTGACTTCAACTCCCGGAATCGGGAAATCAACAGGTCTTGTCTTCACTTTCTCAAGACGCCATATCTCATCCATGCCTTCAATGACTTTTCCAAAGACAGGATAAATTCCCTTATGATCCGGGCAGTCACGCAGCGGGAAAAAGAATTCGCAGCTGGCCAGTCCATCCTCACCATAACCGCCCATGCAGACACAGCCCGGATGGGAATCCAACGGTTCGATCTCCGGATGCAGTTCAAACTCATTCGGAATCAGATACTGGCACTCCTTGTGTCCAAATGCCTGGTACGTCACGTCCACCCAGTTGCCCGGAACAATTCTTTGAATCGCATGGTGATCCATAAACCCTCCGGATGCCGCATAAATAAAACTGTTGACGGTATTTGGCGCAGCCTCCGGCAAAAGTTCAATGACGATTTTGCGGCCGTTAGCCATATGTAAAGTTGCTGTTGGATGTGTATTCATAGATATTTGCCTCCATAATAAAACAAAGAATGTGCCTCGGCATATTCCTTTAAACCAACAAAGCGTACTTCACATCTTCTCAGATGCAAAGTACACTTTCTCTTATTTCTTCACTTATTCATTGTATCATTCTTCAATATCTGATGCAAGCCCGGACAAGTGCCCAACAAATTAACCGATAATCTGAAGTTCCTTTGGATAGTGATTCAGCACCTCACAGCCATCCTCTGTCACCAGCACCAGATCTTCCACACGGACACCTGTATCATCTGTCAGATAAATACCCGGCTCAATAGAGAAAATCATACCCGGAACAGCTTTGTCTGTATTCACAGAAGAAACATCACCAAACTCATGCTCTGAAAGTCCAATAAAATGACCCAGACGATGGTTAAACTGCGGACCGTAGCCTTCAGCAGTGATCAGCTGACGGGCTGTATTGTCCAATTCACAAAGAGGAATGCCCGGTTTGATCTTGGCAATGGCCGCTTCATTCGCCTTGCGGACTGTTTCATAAATATGACGATGTTCGTCACTCACTTCCTTGAAGTAGAAAGTACGTGTCATATCAGAACAATAGCCCTTTCTGATGCATCCCACATCAAAGAGGACACAGTCACCCACCTTCAATACCGTATTGTCCGGTTCATGATGCGGGTCTGCTGCATTGGCACCAAAAGCAACCAGCGGTTCAAAGGAGTAACCATCCGCACCCAAATCCATATAAATCTTCAGCATCTGGTCTGCCAGTTCTTTCTCTGTAACACCTTCATGGACAATGGCCTTGAACTGTGCCATGGCCTTGTCGTTGATGTCTGAAGAAATACGCATCAGTTCCTGCTCTTCTTCATCCTTGATGCCTCTTGTATGGTCCACAGCCAGAGAAGCATTGACAAACCCGGCTGCTGCTTTCATCTCCATCAGCGGCAGCAAAAATCTTGCTTTCAGTTCTTTATCCACACCCAGAGGTGCATCTTTGTCGAGATACTTGGCCACGATCTCCATAGCAGGATCTGTGTCGGAATACCATACCTTTTCAATCCCCACTTCCTGAGGTACTGTAAATAATCTGTTCAGGAAAAAGGCATGATGGCCGTCTTCTCTCAGATATAAACCATAAAAACGTTCAAAAGGTGACACATAAACACCGGTGAGATAATAAATGGACATCGGATCAACGATCAGCATCTGATGCAGTCCCATTTCCTTCAGGGCTGCCATAATTCTGTCTACTCTATTCTGTTTCATTTGAACAAATGCTCCTTTCAAATCTTTATCTGCCGTCAAGTATATCACTTTCTATAGTGGTTTTCTATAGTTTATCTGACTTTCGTAAATTTTATTATTAACGCGTCAAAGTTTTTGAAAATACCGGTCAGTTTTTCGTCCGCATCCGCACCGCCGCATTCGCTTCCGCAACAAAATGTCTTTGAACATTCTAATTACCTCAATAAGCAGCTGCAAAACGCTCTAAAATTCCATGCTCTGCTTTCCTTCTGTTTCCAAGATATATGGTAACAGGCTCTTGCAAATCTCTTATCACTACTGAAAAGACCTCTCCGTTTAATATCTTCGTAACAGGTGCTTCAGCGCCAGCCGGTCCTTAGGCAGCGTTTTTTGCTGCCTTATGTACCGCTGCTAGGCGCTGGCAGTGCAAGCGTGCCTGCTATGAAGATATTAAACGGAGAGGTCCTTCACAGGCATCAAGATTTGCAATGCCTGTTTTATATAATTTTAGAACTGTTTTCGCAGTTTCGGATCCAGCAAATCGCGGAGTCCATCACCAATGAAGTTGGCCCCCACAGCCATTGTAAAGATTGCCAATCCAGGGAATCCTGCCACCCAGAATTTATTGAAGTACTGAACACCATCAGATACCATCATACCCCATTCAGGTGTTGGCGGAGCAGAACCCAGACCAAGGAAGCTCAATGTGGAGAACATCAGAATCTGATTACCGATATCCGTTGTCGCCATGATCAAAACAGAAGTAATACTGTTTGGAATGATTTCCTTTAATAAGATACGGATTCTTGACGCACCAAGCGCTTCCGAAGCAGTAACGTATTCATTTTCACGGACGCTCAGCACCACGCTTCGCATGACACGGGCATAAGACGGCCATGCAACAATAACAAGGGCAAACATGGTGTTAAACAGGTTGGAACCCATGACTGCATTGATAATCATTGCCAGGATCAGTGACGGGAAAGACAGAATCATCTCTGAAAGACGCATCATGACATTGTCCACAGCACCACCTACATAACCGGCAATAGCACCGTAAATCGTACCGATACAGCCTGCGATCACAACCGTCAGACAGCCTGCCAGCAATGAATAACGTCCGCCGTAGATCACACGGCTGAAAATGTCACGGCCAAAGTTATCTGTACCAAAGATATGCGCCGCTGAAGGCGCTTTTAATCTCAGGGTCAGATCCTGGACAACCGGATCATAAGGTGCCACAAAAGGGGCGATAATAGCCATGATGATCCAAAACAGACAGATGATGACGCCGAAAGTGAAAAGATAATTGGACTTAAACATTTTTTTCAAAGAATGTAACATCTAACTGCACCTCACTCTCGGGTCAATGATACCGTACAGGATATCAACCACTGTATTAATAATCATATAATTCAGCGCGATCAGCAACGCCACGCCGATAATCGATGGATAGTCATTGGACAGGACGGACTGATACGCAAACTGACCAACTCCCGGCCAGTTGAAAATTGTTTCAACAAGTACCATACCGCCAAGGAGATTGCCAAAACCAAGACCAATAACCGTCAGTACAGGAATCAGCGCATTGCCGAGCGCATGATGGATGATCAGTCGAACATTTGACAGACCTTTTGCACGGGCTGTACGGATGTAATCTGTGGACATAACATCCAACAGATTGGAACGTGTTGTTCTGGTGATCAGGCCCATGGTAAAGGCAGCCAGAACTGTACCCGGAAGAATCAGATGTCTCAGGGCATCCAGTGTCTTCGGAATATCACCCTCAAGCAGACTGTCAATAACAAAAAATCCTGTTACTGTCTGCGGTGCACTGAATGCATTTCCAAGACGGCCCGGTCCCGGCAAGATCTGCAGTTTGTAATAAAAGAAATACAATACAAGCAGTGCGAACCAGAAACTTGGCAGGCTGACACCTGTAACAGAAATCGCACGCACGATCTGATCAAGAATACTATTTCTCTTAATCGCAGAAATCACACCAAATAAAATACCAAACAGGGTTGCCAGAATGATGGCAAATACTGCCAGTTCGATCGTCGCCGGATAGCAGCGTGCCAATTCACTTAAAACTGCATTGTTGGTACGGATAGATGTACCCAGATCAAAATGCAGCAGATTCTTCATGTAGTATACATACTGCACAATAATCGGCTGGTCCAGTCCGTATTTTGCCTTATAGGCGGCCACAATTTGAGGATCACCCAATGCTCTCTGGCTCAGATTGGCGGTTACCGGATCGCCGGGAACCAGTTTTGTCAATATAAAAACCAACGTCGCCACACCGAACAGCATAATCACAAGGTATACAAGTCTTTTTCCTATAAACTTCAGCCGTTCCATACGACACCTCTCTCTCTTTCGTTTTAGCTTTCCGACAGCAGACTGCGCATCGCTTATCTGCCGCCAAACATCTGATAAACAGATATTTCCGTCAGTCAACTGTTGCCTCCAAACATAAAAAAATGTCCCGAACCAGCCGACTCACGGCAGCATCTGTTTCCGTCCTGTTAAAATCCACGGGGAGCAGAAGCGCTTTCCGCGCCCCGTGGAGAAATCATCCGGAAATGATGGATTATTTGATTGTGATCTGTGTCAGATCCAGTGAATATGGATCAGAAGCAGCGACACCGTCAAGTCTTGTGTTATATGCAATATGTGCAGGTGCCTGAGCGATCATAAGCCATGGACCGTTCTCATATGTATCGTCCTGAATCTTTTCAAGAACAGCAGTACGTGCATCGTTGTCTGTTGCATTCAGTGCATCTGCGTAAAGCTGAGCCAGATCAGGATCCATATCTGTTGTCCAGCCTGCTCTTAAACCAACGGACTGACCTGGAAGGAATTCAAGCTGTACGTTAGGATCGTTGTAATCTGTTGACCAGTACATAACTGTGAAACCGATCTTGCCGTCACGGTAATCATCGCCAAAACCTGCTGCCCATGGCTGGGAAACAATATTGACATTGATACCGATCTGAGAAAGGTCATCTTTAACCTTCTGAGCAAGGTCTGTCAGAAGAACACCTTCCATATCAAGGTCACAAACAGGCATGTCGATATCAAAACCATCCGGATAGCCTGCATCTGCTAAAAGCTGTTTTGCTTCGTCAATATTAGTGTAATCTGCAGGGCGCTGTCCTTTTGCACCCATGAAACCATCCTGGATGATGGAGTAAGGTGTCTCTGCGCCTTCACCGACGATTGTCTGGATACCTGTGTAATCCAGTGCTTTACGGATAGCCTGCTGTACCTTTGGATTAGAAACAGGGCCGCCGTATTCTTCGTTCATATTCATCAGAAGGAAACCAACTGTCTTTGTTGCAGTGTTGATCTTGGCAACATTGTCGCCTGTCAGTTCAGACATTGTATCATCTGTCATGTTCATGGCAATATCAAGGTCACCTGAAGATAATGTCATCATCTGTGTATTGGCATCCGGCTGGATCTTGATGACATATTTGTCAACATTTGTAGACTCACCCCAGTAGTTAGGATTCTTCTCAAGAACGATTTCAGAATCAGGTGTATAGCTTGTCATGATGTACATACCTGAACCTGCACTTGCTGTGTCAAGATAAGCCTGTGCTGTATCTGTTGAAGAAGCGTCTGCTGCATCTGTACCGCCATGTTCCTTAACAACCGCGCTGTCAAGAACTGCCAGTGAGCTGTATGTCAGCTTGGAAAGGATTGCACTGTCAGGCTGTGTCAGATGGAAAACAACTGTGTAATCATCTGGTGTTTCAATGCTGTCGATCGTATCGCAGATGAAGGATGGATTACCCTGAAGATTCTTGCAACGATTAATACTGAAAGCAACATCGGCAGATGTCATCTTATTGCCACTTGCAAAGGTAACATTTTCTTTCAGTTTAACTGTTAAAGTCTTATTGTCATCTGAAAATTCATAAGAATCTGCCAGACAAGGTTCTGCTGCACCGTCATTGCTGTAGAACTTGAAAAGATTCTCATAACATGCATTAATAACAAGCGGTGGATATTTCTCGTAAACATATCCTGGATCCAGTGTGGAGAATCCGGCACCGATCGCCACTGTTACTGTTGTGCTTCCGCCTGCTGCTGAATCGCTTCCGGCTTCTGAAGAAGCAGCATTTGTCTCGCCTGATGCAGGTGCTGCTGTGTCAGATGAACCGCCACCGCATGCTGTGCAGCTTAAGACTACAGCAATGCCCAGGGCCATTGCTAAAAATTTCTTTTTCATAATCTTAACCTCCTAAATAGAAATTTCTTATGTATGGTGATTGCGAAATACTCCGTTATGTAATGCCTACCTGTTTGTCGGCCGCTTCCGCAATTATCATCAAATTAAAAATCATTCATACAAATGGCAGGCCACATAATGTCCCGGCGCCACTTCCTTGAGTTCCGGTGCCGTCTGTCTGCACTTGTCGCAGGCCTTCGGACATCTTGTGTGGAAATGGCATCCTGAAGGCGGATCATAAGGACTCGGCACTTCACCTTCCAGATGAATACGTTCCTTCTGTTCTTCCTGATCAACCTGAGGAATTGCTGACAGCAATGCCTCTGTATAAGGATGATAGCGTTTCTCATAAAGCTGATCGTAATTGGCGATCTCAACCATTTTGCCCAGATACATAACGCCGACACGGTCACTGACCTGATAAACAACATTCAGATTATGTGAAATGAAGAAATAGGTTAATCCCAGTTTCTCCTTCAGTTCCTGCAAAAGGTTCAATACCTGCGCCTGAACAGAAACATCCAGCGCGGATACCGCTTCATCACAGATAATGATCTGGGGTTCCAGTGCCAGCGCCCTGGCAATACCGATACGCTGTTTCTGTCCGCCGGAAAGCTCATGAGGATATCGGCTCAGATGATAACTGTCCAGCCCCACCAGCTGCAGCAGTTCCATAATCTTCGCATCCACATCGATCTTGCCTTTGAGGTTGTGAATTTCAAAAGGCTCCATCAAAATCTGCTTGATGGTTCTTCTTGGATTGAGGCAGGCCGAAGGATCCTGGAAAATAATCTGGGCTTCCTTGCGCATTTCCTTTAACTGTGCGCCTTTTAAACCCGCAATATCTGTTCCATTTAAATAAATATGACCATCTGTCGGCTGCTGGAGTCTGATCAGCGTCCTGCCAAGGGTACTCTTACCGCATCCGCTCTCGCCGACAACACCAAAGGTCTCACCTTTCATGATCTCAAAGGATACATCATCGACGGCTTTGACTGTCTGACCCTTTTTCTTGCCTTTAAAATAAACTTTGACATGGTCGGCTTTCATCAGCACTTCTTTGTCATTTGCTGCCATCCGCTAACCCTCCTTCTTCTCGGCTGTATCTGCATACAGCCAGCATCTTACCTGACGTTCTTCCGACAGCTGTACAACCGGCGGTTCGCCCTGCCTGCACTGTTCTGTCGCATGCGGACATCTCGGCCAGAAGCTGCATCCTGAAATTCTCTCTGTCGGGTTCGGCACAACGCCGTCAATAGTCTCAAGGGGTGGACGATCCTTGGTAATTCTCGGAATCGCACTCATCAGGCCGACAGTATAAGGATGCTTCGGATCATTAAAAAGCTCACGCACAGGGGCTTTTTCAACAATTCGTCCTGTATACATAACAATGACCGTATCACAAAGCTCACTGACAACACCTAAATCATGGGTAATGAAGAGAACTGATGTATTCATCTTCTCATTCAGATCTCTGATCAGATCCAGAATCTGTGCCTGAATCGTCACATCCAAAGCGGTTGTGGGTTCATCGGCAATCAAAATCTGCGGCTGACAGGCCAGCGCCATGGCGATCATCACACGCTGCCTCATACCACCGGACATCTGGTGCGGGTACTCATAGGCCCTCACTTCCGGGTTGGCAATACCGACTGCCTGCATCATACGAATGGCCTCTTCCATGGCCTCCTTCTTATTCATTCCCCGATGAAGTCTCAGCGACTCTGCAATCTGTTTGCCGCACTTGATGATCGGGTTCAGGGAAGTCATCGGCTCCTGGAAAATCATCGATATCTCATTGCCTCTGATCTTCTGCATATCTTTCTCCGATGTCTTCACCAGATCCTGTCCCTTATAGAGAATCTCACCTGCAACAATCTTGCCCGGCGGATTCGGGATCAACTGCATAATGCCAAGTGAAGAGACACTCTTACCGCTTCCGCTCTCGCCGACAATACCAAGCTTCTCACCTTTATGTAATGTATAATTCAAATGATTAATGGCTTTGACTGTACCTTCCACAGTCTGAAATTCTACACATAAATCTTTGATCTCTAATATTTTCTCACTCTGATTCATGGTTTGCTCACATACCTTCCATTTATCCGTCAAACTGCTCTTTCCTTCAACGCAAACTTTCATGCTTCGAAGCATCAATACGTTATAGATGTATCTGTTTACAGTTTTTCATATGTATAATGAAAAAGATATCATATTTTTTTTAAGAATTCAACACAATTCTTTCACAAATATAAAAAATTTCCTAGTGTTCCCAGAGGAAATACTTCCAAAAATTGGTGGAGTGCAGTCCAGCGTTATCGAACACAGGATTTTGACTGCACTCCTTAAAGTTTTGGCATAGCATTTCATTTCCTTATCATAATTCAGGCTTTATATTCTTCTGATATATTATTACAAGAATACAAAGTCTGAATTATGATATACTACATGTGTATATATATATCTAGACTTTTTCATAATGAGTGTTTCATTTATTTAGTACCTGACTATTTCGAAAGAAGGAATTTATATGTCTTTTTTTGAATATCTTCTCCGCCTGACATCCTGGCCGATGACGCCGCCGGTTCTTTATGGACCTTTTCATCTGATTGCAGCTTTTGGCGGCAGTGCCATCGCTATTCTGGCTGCATGGAGATTTTCTTCTATAAATAATTGCAATACAAACAATCGGGATAATCGTCGAAGCTTTGATCAGATCATGCTTGTCTCAGGCGTAATTCTTCTAATCGGGGAGTTATATAAACAGCTGATGAATTTTTATATCGTGAATAACCACGCCTATGACTGGTGGATTTTTCCTTTCCAGCTATGCAGTCTTCCTCTGTATCTGTGTCCATTGTTGATTCTGATACATAATGAAAAAAGGCACAGAATTCTCTGTACCTTTTTGCTTGATTTCAATATGATGGGAGCTGTTGCCACCTTTATCGACCCCTCCGGCATTTTCCATCCGTACTGGACACTGACACTTCATGGTGTTCTCTGGCATCTGATGTTGATTTTTGTAGGATTTGTCATTATCTTCAGCCGCAAAGCCGATCTTACAACAAAAGGGTTCCTCCGGACACTGCCGCTTTTCGCTTTTTTCTGTCTGGCAGCAGAAGTCCTAAACAGCATCCTGCATCGTTTCAGTGCCGCCAACCTATTCTATATCTCTCCCTGGGAAATGTCCACGCAGCTACTCTTTGGCGATATCGATCGAACTCTTGGCCGTCCTGTCGGAATTCTCCTGTACATTCTGGCGATGATTGCCGGCGCCTGGCTGATTCACAACACTGCCAGAAAAATCACAGCTGTCGTGAGCACCTCTGCACCCCATCAGCATGCCCCTCACTAAGGTCTGTCATTCTGACGCTGACTATACAATTCCCGTCATTCGCATCAGGTAAATGCCAATTGTCATCACAACAACGGAGCAAGGCACGGATGCCAGTATGACATTGGCCGCCAGACCATCGTCACCATCCATACTCTTGGTCATGATAAATACATTCATGGCTGTAGGCACGGCAAACAGAACAAATACTGTCACAATCTCCTCTGTCGGCATACCAAGGAAAACCGCCAGCAGTGTCATCACAACCGGACCAACGATCAGTTTAAACAGCAATGCCAGCCTGATGGCCTTTCCCTCACCTTTAAGGGAATTGTCCACCATTCGTGCTCCGATCATCAGCAGTGCCATCGGTGTTGAAATAGCCCCCAGATACGTCAGAGACTTCTCCGCAGCATACGGCAGCGGCAGCCCTGTCATAGCATAAAGCACACCGAAAATAACCGCCAGGATCATCGGATTCTTGAGAATATTCAAAAGCAGTTTTCCCGGTTTCATTCCGGACATATCTCCACTATATATAGAAAGAATCAATACACCTAAAATGTTATAAACCGGCATGATAAATGTCAGTACAAGCACCGAGCAGGCCACATGGTCTGTCTGCAGAATATTCTCGATAATCGGAAGCCCAATATAAATATAATTGCCTCTATATGCGCTGTGCACTGCTGCTGCAATCTTCTTTCCGTCATGAATGTAATGACTGATTACCAGCCACGCTAAAAGAAAAATGCCGATGGTTCCGCCGACTGTCACAAGGATAAATCGTGGATTCATCAGCTCAGTAAAATCACTTCCGGCCACGTCAAGAAACATCCGGGCCGGAAGTGCATAATAGAAAACAACATTGGAAATGGAACTGACGAAGCTTGCATCAACAGTTCCTTTCCGCCGCATATAATAACCGATTGCAACAACGATAAAAACAGGAAGAATGGTATTCACACTAAAAATCAAGTCATTCAACATTTCGCCCATAAAATTTCTCCTGAATCATTGTCTGCCATTAAAATTCTTTATTATGTGAAAAATTACAGTTCGCAGTTGTTGACTGTACGAGGGAATGGGATTACATCTCTGATATTGCCCATACCAGTCAGATACATCACACATCTCTCAAAACCGAGACCAAAGCCTGCATGACGGGTTGAACCGTATTTTCTGAGATCCAGATAGAAGCTGTAATCTTCTTCCTTCAGACCCAGTTCTTTCATACGTGTCAGCAGCTTATCATAGTCGTTCTCACGCTCACTGCCGCCGATAATCTCACCGATGCCAGGCACAAGCATATCCATCGCTGCAACCGTCTTGCCGTCAGGATTCTGTTTCATATAGAAAGCTTTAATATCCTTCGGATAATCTGTCACAAATACAGGACGTTTGAAGATCTTCTCAGTCAGATAACGCTCATGCTCTGTCTGAAGATCACATCCCCAACTGACCTTGTAATCAAATTCATCATTGTGCTTTTCAAGCAGTTCGATGGCTTCTGTATATGTCACACGTCCGAAATCAGATGTTCTGACATGCTCAAGTCTCTCAAGAAGTCCCTTGTCTACAAACTGATTGAAGAACTTCATCTCTTCCGGTGCATGCTCTAATACATAACCGATGACATATTTCATCATACTTTCAGCCAGTTCCATATCATCCTGAAGATCAGCAAAAGCGATTTCAGGCTCAATCATCCAGAACTCCGCAGCATGACGCGTTGTATTGGAATTCTCAGCACGGAATGTAGGGCCGAATGTATAGATATTGCGGAATGCCATGGCAAATGTCTCACCATTTAACTGACCGCTGACAGTCAGATTTGTTGGTTTGCCAAAGAAATCCTCTGAAAAATCAACCTTTCCGTCTTCTGTCTTTGGTACATTGTTCAGATCCATCGTTGTTACCTGGAACATCTCACCGGCACCTTCACAGTCACTTCCTGTAATCAGCGGTGTATGCACATACACAAAATCTCTCTCCTGGAAAAATTGATGGATTGCATAAGCGATCAGGGAACGTACTCTGAATACAGCTTCAAATGTATTCGTTCTGGCTCTCAAATGAGTCAGTGTACGCAGATATTCAAATGTATGTCTCTTTGGCTGTAACGGATAGTCCGGTGTAGATGCACCTTCAATCTCAACTGTATCTGCCTGAATTTCAAATGGCTGTTTAGCCTTTGGTGTTGCAACAAGCTGTCCCTTCACAATAACAGCTGCACCCACGTTCAGATGACAAATATCACTGAAATTGGACATTGCATCATGGAAAACAACCTGTAAAGGTTCAAAATAAGTACCATCATTCACAACAAGGAAACCAAATGTTTTTGAATCTCTGATGTTGCGAACCCAACCACCGATTTCAACCGTCTGGCCGATATAGGCGTCACGGTTTCTGAAAATCTCTCTGATTGTTGTTAACTTCTGCATATAAACTTCCTCCAAATTATCTCACAAATACCTTCTTCAAATGCCAGATATCTCTTACATACTCTTCAATGGTTCTGTCAGATGAGAACTTGCCGGAGCATGCTGTATTGAGAATGGCCATTCTGTTCCATGACTTGCTGTCTCTGTAAGCTTCATTGATCTTCTCACGTGCCTCAGCATAAGATCTGAAGTCTTTCAGAATGAAGTAAACATCCTGATTGATCAGAGAATTGAACAGTTCACGGAAAGTCTCCGTATCGCCATTGGAATATGTGCCGTCCACCATCTGATCCATAACTCTGTGGATATCTGCATCCTGCTCATAGATTTCTCTCGGATTATAACCACCGTTGGCTTCATAACCCATAACTTCATCGGAGCTCATACCGAAGATAAAGGCATTCTCGCTGCCGACTTCTTCAACGATCTCCACATTGGCACCATCCATTGTACCCAGTGTAATGGCACCGTTCAGCATGAATTTCATATTGCCTGTACCGGAAGCTTCCTTGCTGGCTGTTGAAATCTGCTCTGAAACATTGCTGGCTGCAAAGATGATCTCTGCATTGGATACACAGTAGTTCTCAATGAAGACAACTTTCATCTTGTCATTGACAGCCGAATCATTGTTGATCACATCCGCAACAGAATTAATCAGTTTGATGGTCTGTTTGGCTGTCTTATAGCCGGCTGCAGCCTTCGCACCGAAAATAAATGTTGTCGGATAGAACTTCATATCCGGATTATCTTTCAGCTGATTGTACAGATACATAATGTGCATAATATTCATCAGCTGACGCTTATATTCATGCAGACGCTTGACCTGTACATCGAAAATGGAATCCGGATTGATATCGATACCATTATGCTCTTTGATATATGTTGCCAGACGCAGCTTATTCTGATACTTGATCTCCTGGAATTCCTTGCGGGCCTTGGAATCATCCGCCAGCGGAGCCAAACCTTTCAGCAATGGCAGATTCGTGATCCATTCGTCTGTACCAAGCTTATCTGTTACCCACTGTGCCAGCAGCGGATTCGCATGAAGCAGGAAACGTCTCTGAGTAATACCATTTGTCTTGTTGTTGAACTTCTCAGGCATCATCTCATAGAAATCATGCAGCTCTCTTTCTTCCAGGATCTGTGTATGCAGTCTGGCTACACCATTGACAGAGAAGCCTGCAATGATCGCCATATTCGCCATACGTACCTGACCTTCATAGAGAATCGCCATATTGCGGATCTTATCATACTGGTTCGGATACTTCTCTTCAACCTGGATCAGGAAACGACGGTTAATTTCTTCCACGATCTGATAAACTCTCGGCAGCAGACGCATAAACAGGTCAACCGGCCATTTTTCAAGGGCTTCAGCCATGATGGTGTGGTTCGTATAAGCACAGCATCTTGATGTGATATCCCACGCATCATCCCATTCCAGATTCTCCTCATCGATCAAAATACGCATCAATTCAGGCACAGTAACCGTCGGGTGGGTATCATTCAGCTGGAAAACAACCTTATCCGGCAACTGATGGATGTCATCATGTGTTGCCTTAAACTTCTTGATCACCTGCTGCAGGCTGGCTGATACGAAGAAATACTGCTGTTTCAGACGCAGTTCCTTACCACTGTAATGATTATCATTCGGGTAAAGGACTTCCACAATACTCTTGGCCAGATTCTCCTGCTCAACCGCTTTCTGATAATCACCCTTGTCAAAGGAATCCAGATTGAACTGTACAAGAGGTTCTGCATCCCAGATTCTCAGGGAATTGACAATACCGTTGTTGTATCCCACAACCGGCAGATCATAAGGTACAGCCATGACAGACTGATAGCCGTCCTGGATATATATATTACGCCCAAGCTTCTCATTGTATTCAATTCTGACATAACCGCCGAATTTGATCTCCTGAGAATATTCCGGACGCTTAATCTCAAATGGATTGCCGTTCTTAAGCCAGTCATCCGGGATCTCTACCTGTTCACCGTTCACGATCTGCTGCTTGAACATACCGTATTTGTAACGGATAGTACAGCCGTAAGCCGGATAGTTCAGTGTGGACAGGGATTCAATGAAGCAGGCTGCCAGACGGCCAAGGCCGCCATTGCCAAGAGCCGCATCCGGCTCCTGGTCTTCCACGACATTGATATCCAGTCCCATCTCCTGAAGGACTTCTGCCACTTCCTTATAACAGCAGAGATTGATAAGGTTGTTGCCCAGGGCACGACCCATCAGGAACTCCATAGACAGATAATAAACGGTCTTGGCATCCTGTTTCTCGTATTCCTTGTGAGCATTCAGCCACTCATCAATGATCATATCCTTTGATGCATAAGCCACCGCCTGGAAAATCTCCTGCTGGCTGGCTGTTTCAGGTGTCTTTCTGAACAGATACTTGATATTGTTCAGAATTTCCTTCTTAAATGCTTCTTTATCAAATGGTTCGAATACTCTCTTTTCACCAACTGCTGCTATATCACTCATTCAGGCATTCTCCTTTTCTACACCGATCACAACGGTTTCGCCGTTGATATTCCACTCTTTATTATACCCCTTGATTGTATCAAAGCAGATTTCATTTGCCAATACTTCATCTTTGATTTCGGCATTGTTGCTGTCAACCAGAGCTTTGATCTTATCATTTTGAGCAAAATAAACACGAATATGATCCATGACTTCGAATCCGGCTTCTTTACGCATTGTCTGGATTTTGGAAATGATCTCACGGACAAAGCCTTCTTCTACCAGTTCAGGTGTCAGATTGGTATCAAGGACAACGGTTGTCTCGTATTCTGTATCGGAAACATAACCCGGCATCTGAGCGGCATCGATCAGCAGATCTTCTTCCAGAAGCTCGACCTGATCACCATCTGCATCAAATGTCAGTTTGCCTGTTGTCTTCAGTTCGTTCATGGCTGCGTTGCCGTCAACACTGCCAAGATACTGTCTGATGGCATTCAGTTTCTTGCCGTATTTCGGACCAACTGTACGCAGCTGCGGTTTAAAGCTGTAAGATGTAAATGCGCTGACGTCATCTGTGAAGACAACTTCTTTGACATTTAATTCATCTGCAATAATGTCTTTGTAGAAATCAGACAGTTCAAAAGCAGCCTTGACATACATCTTGCCGATTGGCTGTCTGTTCTTGATGTTGGCTGTATTTCTGCAGGCACGGCCCTGTACAACGATCTGGAGAACATGATCCATGTCTTCTTCAAGCTTTGTATCGATCCATTCTTCATTCACTTCAGGGAAGTCACAGAAATGGATACTTTCAGGTGCATTCTTATCTACATTCACAACGATGTTTCTGTAGATTTCTTCTGTCATGAATGGGATCATCGGTGCAGCAGCCTTACAGATTGTAACAAGTGCTGTGTAAAGTGTCATGTAAGCATTGATCTTATCCTGCTCCATGCCCTTTGCCCAGAATCTTTCACGGCTTCTTCTTACATACCAGTTACTCATATCATCCACAAATTCCTGCAGAACTTTGGCTGTTTCAGGGATCTTGTAAGCAGCCAGGTTGGCGTCAACGGCCTTCACTGTAGAATTCAGTTTGGACAAAAGCCATTTATCCATAACAGATAATTTGCCGTAATCCAGTGTATATTTCATCGGATCAAACTGGTCAATCTCAGCATACAGTACATAGAATGCATACGTATTATACAGTGTTCCCATAAACTTGCTGCGGCCTTCAAGAACGGCTTTCTTGTGGAAACGGTTCGGCAGCCATGGTGCGGAGTTGGAATAGAAATACCAGCGGATCGCATCTGCGCCGTATTCTCTCAAAGCTTCCATCGGATCAACCGCATTGCCCTTGGACTTACTCATCTTCTGACCGTTTTCATCCTGTACATGCCCCAGAACGATAACATTTCTGAATGGAGACTGGTTGAACAGCAGTGTGGAGATCGCCATCAGAGAATAGAACCATCCTCTTGTCTGGTCAACGGCCTCTGAAATAAAGTCTGCAGGATACTGTTCTTTGAACAGTTTCTCATTCTCAAATGGATAGTGATGCTGTGCAAATGGCATAGAACCGGAGTCAAACCAGCAGTCGATAACCTCCGGTACACGATGCATTTCCTTGCCGCATTCCGGACACTTGATGGTAACAGCGTCAATGAATGGACGGTGCAGTTCGATATCATCCGGGCAGTTGTCGGACATACTCTTTAATTCTGCAATACTGCCGATGGCATGCTGGCATCCGCATTCACATTCCCATACATTTAATGGTGTGCCCCAGTAACGGTTACGGCTGATACCCCAGTCCTGGATATTCTCAAGCCAGTTGCCGAAACGGCCTTTACCGATGCTCTCAGGGATCCAGTTGACTGTGTTGTTGTTGCGGATCAGGTCATCCTTGACAGCTGTCATCTTGATGAACCAGGATTCGCGTGCATAGTAGATCAGCGGTGTATCACATCTCCAGCAGTGTGGATAGCTATGCTCAAAGTTCGGTGCGGAGAACAGGAGTCCTCTCTCCTTTAGGTCTTTGATAACTTCAGGAGATACGCCGTTTTCACCTTCCAGATCTACTCTCTTGATACAGGAATGACCGGCCCACTTTGTTTCCTTTGTCATCATACCATTTTCATCTACCATCTGTAAAAATGGCAGGTCATATTTTCTGCCGACCTTGCTGTCGTCTTCACCAAATGCAGGTGCGATATGAACAACACCTGTACCATCTGTCATGGTAACGTAGCTGTCGCAGACAACATAGTAAGCTTTCTTCTTTGTCTCAACAGGATAAAGGGCTTCGTATTCTTTATATTCAAGGTCTGTACCTTTATATGTCTCCAGAACATCGTATGTGCCTTCGCCAAGAACTGTATCAGCCAGTGCCTGTGCCAGATAGTACACATAATCTTCCTCTTTCATCTTGACTTTGATGTAAGTTTCATCAGGATTAACACAAAGTGCAACGTTGGACGGCAATGTCCAAGGTGTTGTTGTCCATGCGAGGATATAAGCGTCTTCGCCTTTTACCTTGAAACGTGCAATGGCAGATCTTTCTTTGACATCTTTATAACCCTGTGCAACTTCATGGCTTGAAAGCGGTGTTCCGCAGCGAGGGCAGTAAGGAACGATCTTGTAACCTTTGTAAAGGAGCTTCTTGTCCCAGATCTGCTTCAGTGCCCACCATTCGGATTCGATATAGTTGTTGTCGTACGTAACATACGGATGCTCCATATCTGCCCAGAAACCAACGGCATCGGAGAATTCTTCCCACATGCCTTTGTATTTCCAGACGCTGTCCTTACAATGCTGGATAAACGGTTCCATACCGTAAGCTTCGATCTGATCCTTGCCGTCCAGACCAAGCATCTTCTCAACTTCCAGCTCAACCGGCAGACCGTGTGTATCCCAGCCGGCTTTACGCGGCACCTTATAGCCCTTCATTGTCTTATATCTTGGGATCATATCTTTGATAACACGGGTCAGCACATGGCCGATATGCGGCTTGCCATTGGCTGTTGGCGGTCCATCATAGAAAGTAAATTCAGGACTGTGCTGTCTCAGTTCAATACTCTTTTCAAAAATCATGTTGTCGGCCCAGAATTTCTCGATTTTCTGCTCTCTCTCAACAAAATTCTGATTGGCACTTACTTTGTCATACATCTTGTCTCCTCCTTATATAAAAAGCAAAGTAGATTTTAAAAAATGAAATTAAAAAAGCTCCCACTCCGAATAGGAATGAAAGCTTGTATTCATTAAACCACCTATACGACATACTGACATATGCGTTCCCTGTAACGGAGGAAAATCCGGCACAGCTTACCCGGCATCTGACACCTTCTATCATACATACACATATATATTCTGCATATCTATCCTCTGAAATCTGTCAGCCTGTCAGCCTGCAACTCAGGAGTGATCTTCACATCCATGCTACTCGCACCGACTCACACCTGCCGCCGGCTCTCTGAAACTTTCATACGGAGCTACTGTCTCTGTCTTCGTTTTTATCCACTATGTAATCATAGTACAAACCTTTTTGTCTGTCAACCTTTAAAATCAAAAATCCCCTGTTTTGTATACAGAGGATTCCTGTCTTTTCTTTATATGGATAATGAGGCCAAGCTCATGCTCATGCCTGTATGCAGCCTTGCTGAATATCTGTTATAAATTAACAGGATTCCGCAGGGTCGGCTGTCGGTGCTTTCTGTTTGCCCATAGCCTTCATGACGGTTCTAAAAATCAGTCGTCCAAGAGGACCGGCACCAAAAACCTGCCAGCAAAGTGCCATTGGGAAGTTCATCACTGTTGTCTGGAACCATACCGCAATGAAATTGTTGCCTGCGTTCTTAAAAAGTAACGTTGCAATAAAGCTCATCATCGGACACATCAGACATACGATCATAGATGAAATCGCCAGTGTAATGAAAATCGGCTTATCCTGCGGGGATACGATACGAAATGCCAGCATTGAAGCCAGTTTTTCAACAACAAAAAATTCAAGAATGATAGCTGCAGGCCACATGATCTTCATTTCACCAAATGCCATCAGGAATACCTGATTCGTCATACCACCAATACTCAGTGAAATATTATAACAGATCATGGCATAGACCATCAGAAAGGCCATCATAATAGTAAAGAAAACATTTTGTAATTTTGTCTTTGGCATAAAATACACTCTCCTTTTCATAGAAAAGAATATAATGTGTGTTGTTCGTTAATCAGGTGCCCGTCACTTTAAATCTGCTCTCGAAGTCCGGCATTCCCTGTGCGTTTCCAATTTCTGACCAAATACATTCTTCGTTTTAAGTTCGCTTATTTTTTTCAGCGTCCATTATTCTACCACAAATATTTCTTCTTCGTAAGTGTTTTTTCGCCATAAAACTATTTTCTGTATATTTTCTATTTAAGCGTCCTCACTGCCTATTTTTCTATGCATCTTTACCAAGTTTCTTCATATGGGAAAATATCCAAAAATTTTTCTGTATTTTGTTGATAAAATGACTTGTAAATTTTCACCGGAATATTATAATAGCTATGGGGAATTAATCCCCCATTTTATTTCATTATGTTTATTAATTGAGGAGATCGGAATTAATATGTATAGAGGAGACGACATTCTTAAAATTTACGACCAGGATCTGAACAACATTGGACGTGCCACCCGCGAGGAAGTACATACCCAGGGCCTGCTTCATCAGGTTGCCCATGTATGGATGTTCCAGCCAAAAGAAGATGATACTTATATCATGATTCAAAAGCGTTCACTTGACCGCGAACTATATCCCGGCAAATACGACCTGATCCAGACAACACATTTTGATCCTGATGAAAGCTATGAAGAAGCCATCGTCGACAGTCTGGAATACTACCGCGGACTGAAGAAATCCAAAGAAGACATTATCCATGTGGGCAGCACCCATCAGCAGATTGACACCGGCGACTACCATGACAATGCCCTTGTTCAGGTCTTCGCCATCTTCACAGCCAAGGCACTTTTCATCATGCCGGATACAGAAGAAATCGTCAAAGTCCGTTTCGAAGACTTCCGTCAGCTCATCCACGGCAAGCAGAACACCATCAAACTTTACTCACTGGATGATGTTTATCTCAAAGAGAGCAACGCCGATGAATGGTGGCTGAGGAAAGACGAATTTGTCGATGTTGTAGAACCATATATCGACAGCCGAATTGAAGAGCTGTAAAAGTCTTTCGTTGGTTTTGGCAATCGGACGACAGGCATAGAAAATAAAACATCCATGAAACAACGCGCACCCGCACGAAACGTTTCATGGATGTTTTATTTTCTATTGCCTGTCTGTGTATTGGCCAGAACTATAAAACCAAAAAATTTTTAGGTTCAGTCCAGGGACTTCTCTAATGCCGACCACAAAAAACTACTTGAACTGAACCGTCATTTTATTCTGTATTTGCCCTTTCCATGCCCCTTCACAGGCTCGATAAGTTCCAATTGATGCATGATCTCAATTGTACTTCCGGCTCTATAATCCCCATAGTGTAATGCACTTTTTGCAGCATAAATGCATTCACTCTGTACTCAGGGCTCTGTAACCCGGCCGCTTCCAATTCCCTGCACATCCGATCTACACCTTCACCATATTCCTTGACAAAATTGTAGTCTCTCAAAAATTCTGTTTTCAGGGAGTTCCTTTTTATACAAAAAGTTACAGTATAATTTTCTTTATACTATAAAAAGGGCACTGTCCTGTGACTTTCTTTCTGAAACATTTGACACGCTTTATTGTGTCTGTTTCAGAAAGAAAGTACATCAGGACAATGCCCTTCATAGTACAGAATAATTATACTGTAACTTTACATTTTATTCTGTGATATCTGCATACATGAAGTACCAGAAACCGTTAGCTGAATGCCAAGCACCTGTGATCTTGCTGCTCTGCAGCCAGAAATCGTTGTAGTAAGCGATTGGAATACAACCTGCATCTTCCATCAGAAGGTCTTCTGCTTTGTGAAGGTCTGTTGAACGTGTAGTTGCATCTGTTGTAACTCTGGAATCTTCGATAGCTGCATCAAAGTCTGCATTAGTGTATTTACCATCGTTGTTGCCGTTTGTTGTGCAGAACAGTTCAAGGATGTTGGATGGATCTGTGTAGTCACCTACCCAACCGTTACGAGCAACATCGAATTCGCCGTTACGACGCATTGGTGTGAAACTTGCCCATTCAACGATGTTAACTTTAAGGTCGATACCAATTGCAGCCCAAGCCTGCTGTAAGTACTCAGCTACAACCTTGTGGTAACCTGCATCATTTGTTGTGTACTCGATCTGTGGGAAGCCTTCGCCGTTTGGATAGCCAGCTTCTTCCAGTAACTTCTTAGCTTCTTCAAGGTTAGCGTCGAAGTTGTCATTGTCAATGTAAGGTGTGCCGCCATTTGCATTTTCAGCAAATGAAGAACCATCTGTATCTAACCAGCCAGGACCTACAATTGCGCTTGCAGGTGAATATGTACCCTGCATCAGAGTATTCGCTACGTAGTTACGATCGATTGCAAGGCTTAATGCCTTACGTACTCTTGCATCCTGGAAATATTCTTTCTGAAGGTTCAGGCTGACATAGTATGTACCAATGATAGGATCTACATGGAATTCTTCATTGCCCTGAAGGCTAGGAATTTCTTCTGTAGGAACATCTTTGATCATATCAACTTCGCCACTTGTGTATGCACTGTAAGCAGCGTTGGAGTCTTCGATCAGTTCAAACTCAAGCTTGTCAAGTTTGATGGCCTCAGCATTCCAGTAGTTAGGATTCTTGCTGAATGTGATGTGTGATCCAGGTACCCATTCTGTCATCATGAAAGGACCATTGGAGATATAAGTATCCGCAGATGTTGCCCAAGCATCACCATTTGCTTCAACTGTTGCTTTCTGAACAGGGTTTAATGTTGCGAATGCTGCAAGTTCGCCGAAATATGAGCAAGGATGTGCAAGATTTACAACAACTGTCTTCTCATCAGGAGCCTGTACATCAAGTTTTGTGATATCGCCTGCTACTGCTTCATCATAGCCTTTAACCATACCAAGAACTGTCTCAGCGTATGGAGCTGCTACATTAGGATCACATACACGCTGCCAGCTATAAACGAAATCTTCAGCTGTCAGATCTGTGCCGTCTGACCATTTAAGGCCATCTCTTAAGTGGAATGTCCATGTAAGACCATCTTCGGATGTCTCCCATGATTCTGCCTGTCCTTCCTTTAACTGGCCATTCTCATCAAGAGTCAGAAGGCCTTCAAATGCATGAAGGATCATGTTACCGCCATCTACAGCACTATTCAGTGCAGGGTCAACAGTTTCTGGGTCAGGACCAACCTGAACTTTCAGGATTTTCTCGCCGGTAGTGCTGCCAGCTTCTGTGGATTCTGCTGTTGTCTGGTTGTTGTCGCTTGCTGCTGTTGTTTCTTTTGCAGCGGAGCTGCCGCAGCCTGCCAGACCAGCTACCATAGCAGCTGTCAGCAGAAGAGGTAAGATTCTCTTTTTCATGTTCTCTTCTCCTTTTCTTTTTTGCAGATGCTCAGAACCAACCGCTTGGACCATGGTTCCGAACAATTTGCGTTTTCTATAAACATTATGCATTCCGCATAACTGCTTATCAGGATTTGTAACTGTTCAGAGCCAAGCAAAATTTCAAAAGCAGGTATAAAATGCTTGCATTTTTAAGTCTGTTTTTGAAATTTTATTTGGCGGATACGCCACACCGACGAAATGCGTAGCATTTTGGAGGTTGGCTCTGAACAGTTATCAGAATTTATAATATTACATTATACCCTTCACAGCGCTGTCTGTGAAGCGGTACTTTTAGTTGCACTTATCCAGATGATGACAAGCTGCATAATGTCCCGGAGCCACTTCCTTGAATTCCGGAACTTCCTTCGCACACTGCTCGTCTGCATATGGGCAGCGTGTTCTGAAACGGCATCCTGAAGGTGGATTCAGCGGGCTAGGTACATCGCCTTCAAGAGCGATACGCTTGCTGGCCCTTGCCTGCTTCGGGTCTGCGATCGGGATCGCAGAGATCAGACTCTTTGTATATGGATGCAGGCTGTGCATTGTCAGCTCATAGCTGTCAGCAAGTTCAACCATTCTGCCAAGGTACATAACACCAATACGGTTGGAAATATGCTTAACAACAGACAGATCATGAGCAATGAACAGATAAGTCAGATTCATGCTCTCCTGCAGATCCTCAAACATATTGATAACCTGCGCCTGAATAGAAACATCCAGTGCGGAAATCGGCTCATCACACACAATGAATTCCGGATGAACAGCCAATGCTCTTGCAATGCCGACACGCTGACGCTGACCGCCTGAGAACTCATGCGGATAACGATTCGCATGCTCGGAGTTCAGACCAACGCGACGAAGCATCTCGATAATCATATCATAACGCTCCTGCTTGGAAGATGCAAGATGGTGGATATCAATTGGTTCACCGACAATATCACCGACTGTCATACGCGGGTCCAGACTGGCGTATGGATCCTGGAATACAATCTGCATTTTCTTACGATAAGGCAGCATATTCTCTGAAATCTTCTTCTCTTTATCAAAAATAACCTTATCATCATAAATAATTCTGCCGCCCGTCGGTTCATAAAGACGGAGCAGTGTACGTCCTGTTGTTGTCTTACCGCATCCGGACTCACCAACAAGACCAAGTGTTTCACCTCTGTTGATAAAGAAGGAAACATCATCTACAGCCTGAACATATTTCTTGTTCTTTCCAAAACCACCGGCCGGAAAGTACTGCTGCAAATGTTCTACCTGAACTAATTTATCACTCATTTTGCGGCCTCTCTTTCCATCTGTTCCTTCTGGTTCATCCAGCACTGTGTATAATGTACATCATCGAAAGTTGTCACCGGTGCCATCTCTCTCAGGCAGATCTTCATACAGTTTGAACAACGCGGTGCAAACGGACATCCTGCAGGCGGATTCAGCAAATCGATCGGTGTACCTTCGATCGGCACCAGACGCTCATGCTCTTTGGCATCCAGTCGCGGAATACTCTTCAGAAGGCCCTTTGTATATTCATGCTTCGGATTGTAGAAAATATCATCCGTTGTGCCGTATTCGACAATACGTCCGGCATACATAACGGCAATCCTGTCGCACATGCTGGCAACAACACCAAGGTCATGAGTGATCATGATGATCGCCATGCCAAGCTTCTCTTTTAGCTCCATCATCAACTCAAGGATCTGTGCCTGAATCGTCACATCAAGGGCTGTTGTCGGCTCATCGGCAATCAGAAGCTTCGGTTCACATGCCAATGCGATCGCAATCATAACACGCTGTCTCATACCGCCGGATAACTCATGCGGATACTGCTTCAGACGCTTTTCAGGCTCATTGATACCAACCAGTTCCAGAAGTTCTTTGGCTCTGGCCCGGGCCTGCTCTTTATTCTTGTCTGTATGCAGAAGAATAACTTCCATGATCTGGTTGCCAATTGTATAAACAGGATTCAAACTTGTCATCGGATCCTGGAAAATAATCGATACTTCGTTGCCTCGGATCTTACGGAACTCCTTCTCAGACAGATCGTTGATACGGTGACCGTTAAAATCAATCGTACCACCGACTAACTTACCCGGGTAAGCAGTCAGTCCCATCAGACTGTATGCAGTAACGGATTTACCTGAGCCACTCTCTCCTACAATACCGAGGACTTCACCATCATTCAGATGGATAGAAACGTCATTCAATGCCTTAACTTCACCGGCAGGTGTGAAGAATGAAAGACGTTCGTGCTGTATATCTACAAGATGTTCTGACATAATCTTACACTCTCCTTCCTAGTTCTTAAGTTTAGGGTCAAAGGCATCTCTGAGGCCATCGCCCAGTAAGTTAAAGCTCAGAATGATCAAACTGATAACTGCTGCCGGAATAAACAGCAGATACGGATATGTATTCAAACCATTGATCGCATCACTGGCAAGACTTCCCAGAGAAGGCATCGGAACAGCAACACCAAGACCGAGGAAGCTCAGGAAACTCTCCGTAAAGATAGATGACGGGATCTGCAATGTTGTTGTAACGATCAGTGTACCGATACAGTTCGTCAGCAGATGCTTCTTGATAATTCTCGCTGAAGATGCACCCAGTGCTCTTGCAGCCGTAACATATTCACTTTCCTTCAGCATCAGGATCTGGCTTCGTACCATACGCGCCATACCAACCCAGTACAAAAGGGCAAATACGATGAAAATACTGATCAGGTTCTCACCAACAACGGAAATCCATCCGAAGCCCGGTGCCTGAGCCAACACCTTCAATGGTGCCTTCAAAGCGAAGGACAAAAGAACGATCAGCAGGACATCCGGAATGGTATAAATAATATCAACAATACGCATCATGATCAGATCGACCCAGCCGCCTGCAAAAGCAGCGATGGAACCGAAAATAGAACCGATGACAAGAATGATCGCTGCTGCAATGATACCAACCAGCAGGGAGATACGGCTTCCCATCATGACACGGATCGCATAATCACGGCCCATCTTATCTGTGCCGAAGAAATGCGGAAATACCTTCTCGCCGGCTGCTATTTGCTCCATCTCTTTGGCAGAATACTGCATCGGTGCAAGGTTATTCGCACCCTGAATCTGCTGTTCATAACTGTATGGATAAAATGCCGGAACAATAAAGGCAAAAATCATAACAATAATAATGATAAACAGACAAACCATGGCCACTTTGTTCTTACGCAGACGTCTGAAACCATCTTTCCAGAAGCTGACGCTGTCACGCATGACAACAAGGCCTTCCTTCTCTTCATCAGTAGCCGGAAGGAAGTCGTCTGGATTTAACTTTAATTGAAAACTTAACGGATTCTTCTCCATTATCACTTACCCTCCTGTTTATTTCAGCTTGATACGCGGGTCTACCAGTTTGTAGACAATATCAACAATAACATTCATAACGATCATGATCGTCGCAAGGAAAATTGTTGTACCCATAATCATCGTGTAATCACGGCCATTGATGGCTTTGATAAATTCGCCGCCAAGACCCGGAATTGTAAAAATCTTCTCTGTAACAAAACTACCTGTCAGTGTATAAGCCAGCATAGGACCTACATATGTAATAACAGGCAGGATCGCATTACGAAGGGCATGCTTAAACAGGGAAACCTTCTGTGACAAACCCTTTGCTTTCGCTGTACGCATATAATCCTGGCCGAGAACATCCAGCATGGATGAACGCATCAGACGCATGATATATGATGTCGGATAAGCTGCCAGCGCAATCACCGGCATAATGTAGCTCTGTGCACTCTTAAGACCCAGTGTCGGCAGCCACTGCAGTTTAACGCCAAAGACGTAAAGGAGCAGCGTACAGATGACGAACCCGGGCACCGCAATGCCGCAGGTGGCAATGACACTGAATAAACTATCGATAAAAGTGCCTCTCTTGTATGCAGCCAGAACACCCAGCGGCACACCGACACAAAGTGCAAGGACGACAGCCATTCCACCTAATTTGGCGGATACAGGGAACTTTGTCGCAATAATATCCATAACTGTACGGCCTCTCTGCTTCAGGCTGTCACCGAAGTCGCCGTGAGCTGCATCGGAAATATAAGTAAAATAACGTTCTGCCATAGGTTTATCCAGTCCATACTTAGCTTCCAGCGCTTTTGTTGCTGCAGGGCTGATTGCCTTCTCTGATAAGAACGGTCCGCCCGGAACCAGGTTCATCAGAAAGAATGTGATCGTGGCAACTGCCCAAATAGTCACGAATGCAAGTGCAATTCTCTTGAGTATGTATTTACCCACTTTTCTCTCTCCTATTCAATTTAGTTTTTCTGCTATTATAACGTCTAAGGCGGACATTTGTCTATGTACAAAAAATACCATTTGTATAGCATACTGCGTCACGTTAATAGACTAAATAACAACAGTCATATGAAATAATTTAAATTATAGCATATATTGTTTGAATTGTACAGCAAAAAAAACACTTCGCAGCTTTAACAAAGCAACTCCACGAAGTGTTTTCTGAATATTTATTCATTTTTTAATGTTTTTTGACATTTTTGCTAATATGTATTGGAAATATTTGTCATCCTATTCATTTATCGAACCATGTCCGGTGTAATCTCATGCAGACTGAAGGCACCGCACATAGCCATCGTATCTGCCAGTTCTCCGGCCAGTTTGTCAATGTAGGCTTTCACGCCTTCTTCGGCCCCACCGTAAACAGCTGTTACAAAAGGACGGGCGATAATAACTGCATCTGCACCAAGTGCCAGTGCCTTGAAAATATCCACACCGCTTCGAATGCCGCCATCCACAAAAATCTTCATGCTGCCGCCGACAGCCTTCACGATTTCAGGAAGAACTTCTGCTGTTGCCGGGCACTGATCCTGTACACGTCCGCCATGATTGGATACAACAATGGCTGCTGCTCCCGCTTCCTTCGCCTTCAATGCACCCTTCACTGTCATAACGCCCTTCACGATAAACGGCGCACCAGCCATTTCTGCAATGGCCTTCAGATCTTCGACGGATTTGCCGCCTGCCGGCGGATCCATATTCTTCAGGAACGGCAGACCGGCTGCATCCACATCCATAGCCACTGCAAAAGCACCGGACTTCTTCACAAGATCCATCTTCTCACGAATCGTATCCAGATTCCACGGCTTCACTGTCGGAACACCCATGCCGTCGGCCAATGCGATCGCATCTGTTGCCGCTTCCATCACCTTCGGATTCGTACCGTCACCTGTAAAAGCAACAATGCCATTTTCTGCACAGGCAGAAACAAGGACTTTATTATAAGAAACATCATCATATGCATCGCTGTAATGCAGGTTCACAGCCCCTACAGGTCCCGCAAAAAACGGATACTTGAACTTCTTTCCAAAGAGTTCAAGGGATGTATCCACTGTCTTCGGCGCACACAATGTATCCATATTCACTCTGATCTCCTGCCACTTCTGGTAATTGCGAATGGCCGTATCGCCGACACCCTTGGCTCCGGGACCCGGAACGGTGTTGCGGCATGCCAGACCATTGCAGACCGGACAGGCCTTACATAACTTGCCGATGTTCTCTCTTGCATTCGCAAGTACTTCATTATAATTCATAATCTCCTCCTCACTCCGACGGCTTCCCTCATACCCCACTTGTGAGTTCCGGCGCCAAATCCATATCTGCCGGCCCCCTGAAAGCATCGGATTTTGATATAATGATTAAATATCAACAGTGCCTGAAATCATACGTTCAGGCACTCTTAACCCTACAAACTAAGTATAACACCAATTACACCAGATGCAAGAATATAAATGATCGGATGCTTGCCTGTTTTCTTGTAAACAACATACAGCACCACGCCAAATATAAACGCTTTTATATTGAAGAGATCCGTCAGCGATCCTGTTTCTGCAAACAGCTGTGTTCTCAGAAACGCGGCCTCAGCCACACGAAGTCCTGCCACAAAAATCAGACCCACGGATGCGGCTCTCAGGCCATACATACAATATTGTACGTATTTATTCGTTTTAAATTTCTCCAGAATATTCGACACAATAATAATGATAATAATAGAAGGTGTTACCAGTCCGGCCACCGCAGCAATACCGCCCAAAACCCCCATGGAAGTAAAGCCCGTATAAGTAGCCATATTGATGCCCATCGGTCCCGGTGTGGATTCCGAAATAGCGATCATATTGGAAATATCATCCAGCGTAAACCAGCCTGTCGCAGCCTGCATATCATAAAGGAACGGCAGTGTTGCCAGACCGCCGCCAATGGCAAAAAGTCCTGTCTTAAAAAATTCCCAGAAAAGTCTAAATATCAACATATTTCATCCCTCCTATGCTTTCTTCTGCGCTTTTGAACGTTCCATCAAAGTCTTGATGATCACACCTGCTGCTCCGGCACATACGATCCATACAAAAGATGCAACATTGGTAAACAGTGACAGAATCACAACGGCCGCAAAAATCAGATACGTCGCCGCATCGATCAGAGACTTCTTCGCTAGTTTGATAACGGCATCAAGCACCAGGACGCACACACAGACACGAATACCTGCAAGAGCATGCTGTACCCAGACAATATGGGTAAAACTGTTAATGAATGCGGCGATGATCATGATAATGACCAGTGAAGGGAAAACACATCCGATAGTCGCCACAATACCGCCGATAATGCCCTTGCGCTTATACCCGATAAATGTCGCAGTGTTCACAGCAATAATACCCGGTGTACACTGACCGATAGCATAATAATCCATCAATTCCTCACTCGTTGCCCAGTTTCTGTTCTCCACAACTTCACGCTGCAGAATCGGCAGCATCGCATAGCCGCCGCCGAAAGTAAAACCGCCAATCTTGGCAAACACAATAAATAATTCCCATAATTCTTTCATACTCTCTCTAATCTCCTTTCTCTTCCCATCCGAATCCCTTTCTGTCAGGATTCGTTTTATTTATCGTTGTGAAAATACACCTCCTGGTTTATAATGATTCTTAAAGCAATGTTTTCCTGTCCACCATTTCATTACGGCCGATGATGCCTCTGTTCCTAAGGGCATACATTATGATAGAGAGGTTTCCATGACACTTATACAGCTGAAATACTTCCAGACGATCTGCAAATACAACAATATCACACGGGCATCTGCCGAACTCCATGTCTCCCAGCCCAGTCTCTCCAATGCGGTCAAGGAACTGGAGCGTGAATTTGGTGTCAGTCTGTTCACCAGGCGCAGCCGCGGTCTGGAACTGACTCCGGAGGGTCGCTACTTCCTGGATGAGGCAGATAAGCTTCTGGAACAAGCCGAGCAGCTGACAACCAATATGAAACATATGTCTACAACCGACAGGACACTGACCCTTGGTCTTCCAGCCATGAGCGGTTCCCTTGTCTTCACAGATCTCCTTCGAACCCTCTATGCCCGTTCTCCCGGTACACATATCCAGGTCATGGAAAATGGTTCTCTGGCCAATCGTTCCAAAATCATGGATCACACCCTGGATGCAGCCATTATCACCCGAAACGGACCGCTCCCTCCGGGCATCGGCCATGTGGCGCTGCGCCATGTCAATATCTGTCTGTATCTGTCTGTCATGCATCCCCTGGCTGAGAAAGATACCGTAACAACCGACGACCTGGATCAACTGCCTCTGGCCATGCTGCCGGAAGATACTTTCCTTGACCACTGCATCGATCAGTATTATGAAGCCCATCATCTGAAACCGAATATCATTGTCCGCACCAATCAGCTGGCAACCATCCAGCAATTAGTGGCAACCAACACAACCGCGGCTTTTCTTCTGGATCATGTACTGGAAGAAAGCAGCGATATCGTGAAACGGACGGTACCGGGCCTTTTGCCTGCGGAGATCGACCTGATCTGGAAATCCAGCCGCCATCTCTCGCCGCATCTGAAGAATCTGATCACAGCCGCCCGGAACATCTGACGAACCGAACTGTACAATCCAAAAAATCTGCTGCCTGAATGGCCGATATCTGACAGATCTGATACAGTTAGTGTTTCTCAACATTCTATCCATATTGTAAGCTATATGGAACAATTATTCCAATACTGATGTTTTATCGTGGTATAGTTTTATGCTATACCACTTTTTTATTTTTCATCTGTAAACGTTTCCAAAACGAATTCTAATTTGTCGAATATTGCATTTTTTTCGAAGCAATTCGGATTTTTTACGGAATTCATAGGACATTTTTGAATGTTTATTATTTAACGCTTGCATTTGAACAAACCATATCGTATAGTAAAAATATATGTATGCAATACACTCGATACGACAGACAGCATTCCTGCTGTTATTCGTAAAACAAAAATAAGGGGAATAACAGATTGTATTTGCAAAGTTAAAAAAGGAGGTTTCTCAAAGTGGGAGAAGTACAAATCAAACCATTCAAACGTGTTCTCGTCGCTAACCGCGGTGAAATCGCAATCCGTGTTTATCGTGCTCTGAATGAGCTGGGTATTACAACCGTCGGTATCTATTCCAAGGAAGACCGCTATGCTCTCTTCCGTTCCAAAGCAGATGAATCCTATCAGCTGAAAGAAAATAAAGGTCCTGTTGATGCTTATCTGGACATCAAAGGTATTATTGAAATTGCCAAAAAGGCAAATGTTGATGCCATTCATCCGGGCTACGGTTTTCTCTCTGAGAATCCAGACTTTGTTGAAGCCTGTGAAGAGGCAGGTATCGTATTCATCGGGCCTTCCAAAGACATCATGAATGCCATGGGTGATAAGATTTCTTCCAAACAGATGGCCATCAAAGCCGGTGTTCCGATCATCCCTGGTGTGGATCACGCTTTAAAGACTGAAGAAGAAGTCATGAAGGTTGCTGATATGGTTGGCTATCCGGTTATGCTGAAAGCTTCCAACGGCGGCGGCGGACGTGGTATGCGTATCGTCAACAATGCTGAAGACATGCCGAAGGAATACCGTGAAGCCTGCAATGAATCCAAAAAAGCTTTTGGTGACGACCAAATTTTCATCGAAAAATATATCCGTGGACCAAAGCATATCGAAGTACAGGTACTTGCTGATAACTACGGCAATGTTGTTCACCTTTATGATCGTGACTGTTCTGTTCAGCGCCGTCATCAGAAGGTTGTTGAATATGCACCTGCTTTCAGTATTCCTGAAACAACCCGACAGATTATTTTTGACAGTGCCATCAAGCTTTGCAAGCAGGTCGGCTACAGAAATGCCGGTACCCTTGAGTTCCTTGTAGATCAGGACGGTAACCCATACTTTATTGAAATGAATCCTCGTATCCAGGTTGAACATACTGTTTCTGAAATGGTTACAGGCATTGATATTGTTGCATCCCAGATTCTTGTTGCAGAAGGCTACCCTCTGAACAGTCCTGAAATCAATATTCATTCTCAGGATGCGGTTCAGTGTCAGGGATATTCTATCCAGACACGTGTCACCACCGAAGATCCTTCCAACAGCTTTCTTCCTGATACCGGCAAAATCACTGTTTATCGTTCCGGTTCAGGTAATGGTATCCGTCTCGACGGCGGCAATGCTTACACAGGTGCAGAAATTCTTCCATACTATGACAGCCTTCTTGTAAAAGTCATCACACATGACCGTACTTTTGAAGGTGCTATCCGCAAATCTCTCCGTGGATTGAAGGAATTGCGTATCAGAGGTGTCAAGACGAATGTACCTTTCCTGATCAATGTTATCAACAACGAAACCTTCAGAGCTGGCAAGTGCTACACTACTTTTATAGAAGAAACACCTTCTCTGTTCCAGCTGCAGCGCAGTCAGGACCGTGCAACCAAGATTATTGAATTTCTTGGTGACAGAATTGTCAATGCAACAGGCGGCGACAAGCCTTTCTATGAAAATCGTGAAATTCCTCAGTTCGATGAGGAGAAATCGGTTTATGGTGCCAGAGATGAATTCTTAAAGCTTGGAGCCAGGAACTTTACTCAGAAGATCTTGAATGACAAGAAATTATACGTGACAGATACCACTATGCGTGATGCCCAGCAGTCCCTGATGGCAACCCGTATGCGTACGAAGGATCTCGCCGGTGCAGCCCGTGCAACCAATGCATTTATGCAGAATGCTTATTCCGTTGAATGCTGGGGCGGTGCCACATTCGATACCGCTTATCGTTTCCTGAAGGAATCTCCATGGAAGCGTCTCGAAATTCTCCGTGAGAGAATGCCGAACACTATGCTCCAGATGCTGCTGCGTGCATCCAACGCCGTTGGTTACAGCAATTATCCGGATAATGTGGTTAAGAACTTTATTGATGTTTCCTCCAAAGCCGGCATCGATATTTTCAGAATTTTCGACTCCCTGAACTGGGTTGAGAATATGAAGATGCCAATCGAAGAAGCATTGAAGACAGGCAAGATTGTCGAAGGTACACTCTGCTATACAGGCGATGTTACGAATCCGAACGAGAAGAAATACACATTGGATTACTATGTAAAGAAAGCCAAAGAACTTGAAGCACTTGGTATCCATACTTTCTGTATCAAGGATATGGCAGGTCTTCTGAAACCATACGCAGCCAAAGAGCTGATAAGTGCACTGAAATCCGAACTGAAGATTCCTGTTCATCTGCATACACATGATTCCACAGGCAATGGTGTTGCAACTGTCCTGATGGCTGCAGAAGCCGGCGTGGATATCGTCGATCTGGCTATTGAATCCATGAGCACACTGACCAGTCAGCCTTCCATGAACTCTGTTGTTGCTGCTCTGAAAGGAACAGAACGTGACACAGGCCTTGATCTTGATGAACTCAGTGAACTTGGCCGCTACTATGGCAGAATCCGCAAAGTTTACAAACAGTTTGAAAGCGGTATGAATGCACCGAACGTTGACATTTACAAGTACGAGATCCCAGGCGGTCAGTACTCCAACCTTCTCGCCCAGGTTGAAAGCATGGGTATGAAGAATCAGTTTGAAGAAATCAAAGAGCTGTACAGACAGGCCAATGAGCTTCTCGGCAATGTTACAAAAGTTACACCTACATCCAAGGTTGTCGGCGATATGGCTATTTTCATGCTGAAAAATGGCCTGACCAAAGACAATATCTTTGAACTCGGCCAGGATCTCTCCTTCCCTGCCTCTGTTGTTGACTACTTCAAGGGTATGATCGGACAGCCTGAAGGCGGATTCAATCCTGAACTTCAGAAGATGATCCTCAAAGGTGAGAAACCGATCACTGTCCGTCCGGGTACACTGCTTCCGGATGTCGATTTTGACGCTGTTAAAGCCATGCTGAAGGATAAATACGATCTCTCAGATTTCTCAGATTATCAGCTGGATCTGAAGGCTGTCAGCTATGCCCTCTATCCAAAGGTATATGAAGATTACTGCGAACATTTCCAGGCATACAACGATGTTACACGACTTGAAAGCCATGTTTACTTCTATGGCCTGCGCCGTGGTGAGGAGACAACCCTTAAGATTGGCGAAGGTAAAGATCTGCTGATCAAGTTTATGGAAATGTCTGCACCTGACGAGGAAGGCAAACGTGTCCTCAGCTTTGAAATCAACGGTTCTGTCCGTGAAGTCACTGTTCAGGATAAGAAGCTTGAAGTTAAGTCCGATAAGAAACTGAAAGCAGATAAGTCCAACCCGGCACATGTTGGTTCTACAATTCCGGGTACAGTCAGCCAGGTATTCGTCAAAGAAGGCGAAGAAGTGAAACAGAACCAGCCGTTGCTCGTACTCGAAGCCATGAAGCTGGAGACAACTGTCGTTGCCAAACAGGACGGTGTTATCGACAAGATTTACGTTGCTGCAGGCGATCGCGTCAATACCGGCGATCTGCTGCTGTCCTTCCAGAAATAGTGTTCATACGGGTATCATAAAATAAAAACTGAAATTTCCGCTGTCTCGCTGGTTTTGCCAGACACTGTGTGCTCCATTCGGACTGCTTGTCCGCCTGGAGCACACAGTGTCGCAAAAATGCAGACATCTGGGAATTTCAGTTTTTTATATGATTGGCATCCTGTATTTCGTTTATGCGAGAGAATTTTCCTTTATTGCATAGGCTATGGCCATTCTGTAACTTATGGCCATCTCCGGTTATCCATGGTATACTTATTTCATGGAAGTCGGTGGACGTGCTGCACCCGTTCCGAGCCTATTCGGAGGTGGTGCCATATGAGTACATATGAGGAATTACAACTTATAGTCTCTGTCGCTATGCTCATAGTTGCAATACTGAATTTTACGCATAAAAAATAGCCGTCCTATGTACTTTGGCGAGTCTCGGACAGCTATTTTTTAACCTAATATTTCGCCGGGTCGGGTGAGCACATTCACCTTCCGACTTCCTATATTCTTATTATACCTTTCTTACAGACGTTTGTAAATACGCCTATCGCGATTTTCTTTATAACGCTTTATTCTCTTTCCAACGCCCTGATATCAGGAATACTACAATCAAGATAATCGCTCCGACAGAGGCTATCGGACCGCCGAGACCGACGCCCGTCAAACCAAGGTTCAGCACCAGGCCAAAGACCACTGCCACCGGTACCCTGAGTATGATTGCCGACAGCATATTGTTGACCATAGAAAAGGCCGTATGGCCGGCGCCTATAAACAGGCCATTGATACAGAAAACAAAAGGCATCAATAAATAATCAAAACTGAATGTTCTGATATACTGTACGCCATATTTCAGCATTTCCGGCTCATCGTTAAAGAGCCGCAGGATATGCTCGAAAGATGTCTGAGCAACGATAAAAATACAGCCGCTGATGCAAAAAGCAATGACTGTACCGATTTTGCAGGTTTTATCCGCTCTGTCCCATTTGCCTGCACCAATATTTTGTGCACACATGGTTGAAATGGAAGCGCCCATCGCCACAGCCGGAAGCACTGCAAAACTGTTGAATTTCGCCACAACACCTACTGCGGCCGATGCATTCACACCGCCAATCACGTTGACCAAGGTTGTAATAATCATAAAGGAAATACTGGTAATACCGTTCTGAATGGCCGTTGGGGTCCCCAGTTTCAAAATCTTCACTGCTTTTTCTTTCTTAATGATAAAGGAAGATGGCTTGAAGTCAAAAACGAAATCGTTGCGGATCATCACGACAATACAGGTGATCATACTGACAGCCTGTGAGAAAACTGTTGCAATAGCCGCTCCCAGTGCCCCCATTTTCAAACCAGCCACCAGCACAAGGTCAAGAACCATGTTGGTAATGCAGGCAATCAGTACAAAATACAGCGGCCGTTTGCTGTCCCCCATGCCTCGCATGACCGCACTGAATACATTATAACCAAATATAAATATCAGTCCCAGCACCGTCACTGTGAGATATCGATCAGCCTCCACAAAAGATTCCGCCGGTGTCTGAATCAGATGAAGAATCGGCTTTTTCAAGATCAGCATTAAAACTGTGATAGCAATGGCTGCCATTGTTAATGTGGTCAGTAATGTGGCTGTTGTCTCCTGCATATCCTTCCGCCTTTTGGCTCCCAAATACTGCGCGATCAATACCGTTCCGCCGGCACACAGACCAACAACGATATTTGTCAGGATCAGTGTCACCTGACTGCCCAGATTAACGCCGGACATACTGGTTGTGCCGCTGAAGCGCCCAACAATCAGCATATCTGCCACACTGTATAAAGACTGTATAATATTCGACGCCAGAAAAGGCAGTGAAAACAGTATCAGCTGCTTTGCTACATTGCCTTCTGAAAGATTTTTCTCAAAACTGCTCATGATTTATTTCCTCTTTCCTTCATACTACCATAAAAGGTTTCTTCCATCCATGTATCCGCACTTCATTGCCAAACGAAGATTTTCCTTTCCTGTCATAGGATCCTCAATCCCAATACGAATGTTGTATTTCTTACCCGCAAGATCAACAAGTTTTTTTGTCTCCAGACAAATTTCTGTTTTTACACTTTCGCCAGGAAGAATTGAAGACAGCTTCATTTCAACCTGCTTCTTTTCAATGGTATCACCATTCTCATCTGTTACATAAACCCATACCGGCCAGTCTTTATAAAAAGGTGCTGTACCATCATTTGCCCATGTCATTGAAAGCTTTGTTCCCTTTAGTTTATTTGAAAGGACAGCTTCTGATATCCGCAAACGATATCCCATGTTTTTCAATACGGTATGATAACCTTGTAAATATTGGTTATTGGCTACATGCGGTCCCAAAAAAGTTGTATGCGACTCTCTGATCAGTGCTGCAGTCTGGTCAAGATTCGTCTCCAGTAAATCTTCCATAGAAAAAGAACTGGTCAATTCCCCGCCGACAGGAGCTGTCTTCCAAAAGTCATGCATTGAAATTAAAGCATTTTTCTCATCTGTCTGAGTGAGATCTCCTCCATTTTCAACCTCTCTCAACCAGACTTCTGTTTCATCCGGATGACCTGCCATATCATTATACAATCCCATTCCATATTCCGAAGCATGTGAGAATGGTCTGCGCATCAGCAGCATTGCATCAGGAAAAGCTCCCGTCCAGGGAACTACATACTGCTTCCGTACCGCTTCATTTGGAAGTCGCTGAATACCGGCACTGTAATTGACATGCCATTCTCCCCAGTGTCCCAGACTGCCCAGTTCAATATAACTGATCAAACCATCCTTGCCAAGATGCTCTCCCAGAGCCTCAACCGCTTTTGCATGATACCGTATCATCTCTTCATTATTATAATCCGGGGCAAATCCCTTGCCGAATTCAACATCATACCAGGTTCCCTCATGATCAATCTTCTCATACAACCACTCCGGAATGTCCATATGCTTCTCCTGACCGGGTACATCACAGACAAATCTCAATACAATATGTTTGCCTTCCTTCCTCCATCGGCTCAGCTGATTTTCTTTATCTATGCTCTCCCAATTATATTGTCCTTCTTCAGGTTCAAGTTCCGCCCATGTAATATCCATATACAGCAGTGAAACGTCATCGCTGACCGTTGTATTCCAGGCACATGGCGCATATCCCATAAGCGGGTTGCCAAAAACCTCTTCCGTCCTCTCATATTCCTTGACATTCTTTTGAAAAAATGTATAGATACTAATGATAAACAACAGAATAAACACTGCAGGCACTGTGCACCACAGCCTCCGTCTCTTCAAGCTGTTCATAGCTCACTTCCTTTTCCGACAATGCAAAACTCTTTTCCTAAATTTACTTGCTTCCCAAATTATACAAATGTTCAGGATTCTGCTTAATCATATAGCAGACAACATCTTCATCTTCATAATATACTTGAATTTCATATGGCAGACGAGCCTTGAAATCCTGGCACCAAAAATACAATTCTGATTCCAATATTGTTCTATTTTTAAGATTAGAATAGGCATCTGATGCTTTTCCCATATCTGTAAGCGGCTCACCAAGCACATCTTTCGAAATTTTTGAGCTTTTGATCGCACTGCCTTCACTGATCACCGCATTGGAGTACTTATAATACTGTGAATATTTTTTCTGTGCGAGCCACCTTGGTCCTGCAAAAAAATGGTACTGTGCATATTGAATCGGATTCTTTTCCACATAGAAAAAGAGATATTCCGTTGGTATATAATATTTTTCCAGCTTCGACTTATAATAAAAATCAAGGATTTCCTCATGCCATCCGGATTCTATAACCTGATAAATTTCATCCGTTGTAGAAATGATCGTATAACGCTGCTTTGGATATTCAGATGCAATACGATTTGTCAGATTTACCACAGAATTATATCTTGTCAGCTCATAGTACAAATAGCTATGATAGACACCAAAATAATTGGTTCCCGCATAAATTGCAGCCACTCCCAAAACACTTAAATAAGGGAGAATGCATGCCATCTTTCTTCGTCCTATCGCAAATAACACTTCATCCGCGGGCAGTGCCATCATTGACAGCAGAAGTACCTGCTCTGTCAGACACAGTCTCGCACCTGCTATTATTTCCGGAAGTCCCAAAAACGGTGCCGCATATAAAATCATAAAAATGACAGATGCCGCTGTTATCCCAAAATATAACTCAAAAGGCAATTTTCGAAACCGCACAGCTGTAATGATCCAATTTATAGCGCTCAAAATGCCTGCTATCAATGTGAAACCAAGCAGCCATCTTGCCCTTGTATCACCATAAAGCTGCGCGTAACCATATTTGTAGACCATTTTTATATATTCCCCGATGGTTTTTCTGCTCTTTTTCTGTGATGTCTGCTCCTGTTCCAAAGCATCATTGGTTTCCGTCTGCTGTTTTTCTTCTGAAGTCACAGATTGACTGCTTTGGACGCCTGATTCCTGTTGAATACTTTCACTGCTCTGGCTCTCACTCTCATTCTGAGACGATGTTTCCGCATTATTCTCACTTGCAATACTTTGTGCCTGCTGCGTCCGACCCTCTTTCGTATCCGTACCATTCATAACATTCATGCCCCAGTTCAATGATCCCTGAAGAGGTATCCCCGATGCATAGGCTAGTACCATAGGCGCCGCAGAAATAATCATTCCAGCCAATACTGCTATAACCAATGATTTGAAATTTTCTTTTTTAAATACCTTCACAATACCAAAAATTGCAATTGCAGCACATAAAAAGAATGCCATCATCGTAACATAAAAATGGATTGCTAAAGAAGCCGCCAATGATGTCATAAACAAAAACAGATCATCATTCCAAACTTTTCGTTTTGCTTTTCCCTCTTCAGGATTTCTTCTAAGGAATCGAACCAGATATAACGCACACAAAAATTGCGTATACAGACCAAATTCCTGCGGTATGGTATACTGCATTCTTGACATGCCATAAATTTCATCTACACAAACCATATCAATTGTCAAAAAAGCTGCCAAAACCAGATAAACTGTATACTTTGATTTCATGACCTCTCTGAGGAAACAATAAATGGCCAATAAAAGTGCACTGACATGAATTTCTCCCAAAAACATCATACAGCTGTACACTGAAATTCCAAACAAATCATTCATGCAGTAAATAAAACAATGCATAGCTTCCGGATAAATACCTGCTGAAAAAATTTTTCCTTCTTTTAAGCCATAAATCCATGCATGATGAACATACATATCTCCCCACCCATAGGAATGACATTGAAATGCCCCATAGGAAAAATATGCAACCGCAAAAACAATCAATACAAACAATATCCCATACTCTATTCTTCTGCCTTTGATCTTTTTATTCAATTGTTGAAAGCTATTTACAATAATTATCTTAAGGCTTTCTGCCTGTCGGAAAATTAATAATTTCCATCCCTGTGTTCCCGAAAGGGTTCTCTTAATATGCGCAAAAATATATCTTCTCAATTCTTTTTCTTTAAAAATAGAGAGAAAGAATGTACCATAATATATCCACCGGACAATCCCTTCATTCAGTATATGGAACAGACCTAAACCAAGTATGATTGTGTTGCTTAATAAAATAGAGACTGTAGAACAGAATGCAAATTGAAAAGTTAAGCTCTTGCCGGATAATTTTTTTCTAAAAATAACTGATGGCCATAAATACATCAGGAAAATATAACCACTCAGTACTTTGATAAATTCAACAATCCAATAACTCATATTCTCATGGGCCACCCCCCTTTACTTTTCTTCATTCGAGATTCAATCACAACCGAATATCATGATGTCTTTACAAAATCCAATAAAAAGAGCATAAATACAATCCATTTTGTATAACAGAATTGCCCAAAAAACATTCTGACAAAGGAGATTTATGCCATGTACAGAGTATATCACATAATAATACAAAATAAAAATCCTTTTGCAATAAAAATCCCCCGTACTTCGGCATCTGCCGAAATACAGGGGATAGGGGAAAATGATTATCTTACAACACTATCTATGCCATTAGTCCTCGATATGTGTTGTGGTTGTTGTGAGGCCGTTCGCATCGGCATCTACATTGATGCAGTCACCCGGCTCTAATTCGTTGCCAAGGATCATCTTTGCAACCATGGTTTCAACGTTCTTCTGGATATAACGTTTCAATGGACGTGCACCATAGACCGGATCATAACCATGCTCTGTAATATAATCCTTTGCAGCCGGTGTTAACTGAAGTGTTAACTCCTTCGTTTCAAGACGTTTATTCAGACGTCCGATCAGAATATCAATGATACCGCTGATATTGTCCTTCGTCAGAGGCTTAAACATGATGATCTCATCCAGACGGTTCAGAAATTCCGGTCTGAAATGTCCCTTCAGATCATTCATTGTATTCTGTCGTGCTTCCTCGCTGATATTGCCTTCACTGTCAATGCCATCCAGCAGATAGGAAGAACCGATATTGGAGGTCATGATCAGAATGGTATTCTTGAAATCTACCGTTCTGCCCTGAGAGTCAGTAACTCGACCATCATCAAGAATCTGAAGCAATACATTGAAGACATCCGGATGGGCCTTCTCGATCTCATCGAAAAGGATAACGGAGTAAGGTTTTCTCCTGACAGCTTCTGTCAGCTGACCGCCTTCTTCATAACCAACATATCCCGGAGGCGCTCCGATCAGTCTGGACACGGAGAACTTCTCCATGTATTCACTCATATCGATACGCACCATATTGTTCTCATCATCGAACAGATTCTCAGCCAGCGCCTTGGCAAGTTCTGTCTTACCTACACCGGTAGGTCCAAGGAACAGAAATGAACCGATCGGTCTGTTCTCATCCTGAATACCTGCCTTAGAACGGATAATAGCTTCCGTAACCTTTGATACGCCTTCCTCCTGACCGATGACACGTTTGTGAAGTTCATCATCCAGGTGAAGAATCTTATTACGCTCGCTCTCTGTCAGCTTTGCAACAGGAATACCTGTCCATCTGGACACGATTCTGGCAATCTCTTCATCTGTCACACGTTCACGAAGAATAGAATTCTCTTCTCCGTGAACACGGGCTTCTTCTTCTTCCAATTGTTTCTTCAGCTGAGGCAGCTTGCCGTACTGAAGTTCAGCAGCTTTGTTCAGATCATAATTTCTCTGAGCAAGTTCAATCTGTTTGTTCAGATCTTCAATCTGCTGACGCAAGCTCTGCAGTTTCTCAACATCCTGCTTCTCATCATCCCATTTTGCTTTCTGAATCTTGAAGTCTTCTCGCAGTTCTGCAATCTCATGGGTAATGTTCTGCAGACGTTCCTTGCTGAGTTTGTCGTCTTCTTTCTTAAGTGCGGCTTCCTCAATCTCCAGCTGCATGATCTTACGGGAAATCTCATCCAGCTCTGTCGGCATGGAATCGAGTTCTGTCTTGATCATTGCACAGGCTTCATCCACAAGGTCGATTGCCTTATCCGGAAGGAAACGGTCTGTAATGTATCTATGTGAAAGCGTTGCTGCTGCCACAAGGGCACTATCTGTAATCTTAACGCCATGGAAAACTTCATATCTCTCTTTCAGGCCACGCAGAATAGCAATGGTATCTTCAACTGTCGGTTCATCAACCATAACCGGCTGGAAACGACGTTCAAGGGCTTTATCCTTCTCAATGTACTGTCTGTATTCATCCAGAGTTGTCGCACCGATACAGTGGAGTTCACCTCTGGCCAGCATAGGCTTCAGCATATTGCTGGCATCCATGGCACCGTCTGTCTTACCGGCACCAACAATTAGATGCAGCTCATCAATAAAGAGGATAATCTCGCCATCGCTCTTCTTAACCTCAGCCAGAACAGCTTTCAAACGCTCTTCGAATTCACCTCTGTACTTGGCACCGGCTACCAGTGCACCCATATCCAGAGAATAAATCTTCTTGTCCTTCAAGCCATCCGGTACATCACCCTTCACAATACGCTGTGCCAGTCCTTCGATAACTGCGGTTTTACCAACACCGGGTTCACCGATCAGTACCGGATTATTCTTCGTCTTACGAGAAAGAATACGGATAATATTACGAATCTCTGTATCACGGCCGATGACCGGATCCATCTTCTGGGCCCGTGCCTTGCCTACCAGATCTTCTGCATATTTACTCAAGCTATCATAAGTTGCTTCCGGGTTATCACTTGTCACACGCTGATTGCCTCTGACAGTGGAAAGTGCCTGAAGGAAACCTTCTCTGGTCACTTCGAAATTTCTCAATAATGTCTTGATATTGCTGTTTGCAGTTTCAATTAATGCCAGGAAAAGATGTTCCACAGATACATACTCATCATCCATTTGTTTCGCTTCTTCTTCTGCCTGCATCAATGTACGGTTCAGGTCATCACTTAGATAAACCTGACCGCCGGATACCTTCACAAGCTTCTCAACAAGCTTCGTCGCCTGTACCTTAAATCCTTCATGATTAATTCCCATCTTCGCCAGCAGTCTGTCGATCAGGCTGTCTTCCTGGGTCAGCAGGCTCAGAAGCAGATGTTCCTGTTCAATCTTCTGATTCCCGTACTGATAAGCCAGTTTCTGACAATCCTGCACTGCCTGCAGGGACTTCTGTGTAAATTTATTTAAATCCATATTCATGCCTCCTTTGGAAACAATGTACTTAATTCTATATTGTTATCTATATGAAACACGGCACTCTGATTCATGCCATGTTAATTTTCTTCTTTCTTGTCTCGCTTAAACCATTCCCTGAACTTACGGACAATGAACGACTGCTCCGGCTTCTGATCCTTGTCCTTCGGTTTCTGTCCCACAGCGTTCAGCGGAAAGTTGTAAAACAAATCATCATACATATTATGTTCATCATCAGATGAACCATCAAATCTCATACCCATCATTCACCCCCCCCTTTTGTTCTATGCGTAATATAACACATATTATTAGCACTGTCAATAGGCGAGTGCTAATTTTTGTAAAAAAATGTGAAGCCCACATTTTACAGGCTTCACAGATTTTGCATATAAATCGTATGCTGCTGGTTATTGACTACATGCCATAATAATCTTCTCACATCTGTCATATCCAAGCTGCGAACTGTTCAGACACAACGTATAGTTGCCTGCATATCCCCATTTCCGCTCTGTGTAAAAGTTATAATTTGTCATACGCCTTTTATCTGTGTCTGCCATCATTTTGGCAGCTTCCCGCGCATCCACATTGTGTAAACGCATGATCCGCTGTGTTTTTTCCGGCATATTCCCATGGATAAATACATTCATCACATCTTCTCTGTCTTTTAGAATATAATCTGCATTTCTTCCAATGATCACACAAGATTCCTTCTCAGCCAGTGCCAGAATAACTTTTCTCTGCGCCTCGTATACCATATCTTCCACCGATTTGCCTGTCATATTACGTCCGGCAAATGCATAGGCAAACAATCCTTTTTTCGGTGATAATTCTGCATTTTCAAGAACATATTCCGGTGATAAACCAGACTTTTCTGCAATCTCATTGATAATATTTTTATCGTAATAAGCAATTCCAAGTTTCTTCGCAACTTCTTCCCCGATAAAACGTCCACCGCTTCCAAACTCTCTGCTGATTGTAATAATTCTTTTTGTCATCTCTGATTCCTCCTAACTTAAAACGGCTACTTTATTTTTTCTGATTCTTGTTAAAAATACATAACCGACCAGGCATGCAATCACTTCTGTAATCGGGAATGCCCACCAGATCAGCGAAACGCCCATCTGTCCATTTCTGACGAACAATGAAAAGATTCCAGCTAATGGCAGAATGATAATAAGCTGCCTCAAAAGTGAAATAACCAGCGATTCCACGCCCCCGTCCAGTGCCTGATAAATACCCTGATAAGCGACATTGATTCCGGCAAACATAAAACTGATAGAGATCACTCTCATCGCACTGATAAAGTATTCTCTTGACTGTCCTGCATTAAACAGCGTTGCAAATGCGCCCGGAAAAATCTCTGTGATTGCAATGCCGAGAATCATTAATGCTATCGTATAGATCAGACCATACCTGATGCCATCCTGTATTCTTTTTTTACTTCTCATTCCATACGCAAATGCAATAATCGGCGTGATCGCATCTCGCAGACCAAATGCAAGGAAAAGAACAAACTGCTGTACCTTATAGAACAAGCCATAGGCTGTCTGTGCGGAAGGATTGAACTTCAGAATTAAATTCATCACGTACACCATTATAGACATCAGAGCCTGTGCAATAATTGCCGGGAGTCCGATAGCATAGATTTCTTTTATAATGCCCGCATTCGGCTTCAAGTATTTCACATCATGTTCAAATTCTTTATTCAGCTTCATATGGAAAATAAACAGTAAAACTGCAGAGGCTACCTGACCAATGACAGTTGCGTAAGCGGCACCTTTCACGCCCATTTCAGGACAAGGTCCAATACCATAGATCATAATCGGATCAAGGATAATATTTACAATTGCGCCTACCACCTGTCCGATGGTCGAATAAAGGGAACGCCCTGTTGCCTGTAACAATTTTTCAAATAATGAAAAGAAAACAATACCAAAAGAAATCACACAGCATATCCTCAGATAGCTGACACCCATTTCAAGTACTTCTGTATCTACTGTCTGTGATGAGATATAGGCTCTCACACCAAAGAAACCAAACAACAAACAGACCACATAAATAATCACACCAAGAAACAGACTATTCCCTGCTACCTTTGCAGCTTTTTTGCTGTTCCCCTGTCCAAGTGTCCTTGCAAGAAGTGCATTGGTTCCGACACCTGTTCCTATACCTACTGCAACCATCAGCATCTGAACCGGAAATACAAGCGTCAATGCATTTAACGCTGCTTCACTTCCCTCTCTCATATTGCCTACAAATGCACTGTCTATAATGTTATAGACCGCCTGCAATGCCATGGATAAGATCATCGGGATCCCCATTTGGACCATCAGCTTATTCACCGGCATATCCTTCATCTTGTTGCTTTCCGCCATTTTGTTTACTCCTCTCTTTTTCTGCACAA
>ENA-UOOA01000805-UOOA01000805.1-human-gut-metagenome-genome-assembly--contig:-P61old-NODE-805-length-58231-cov-8.568001_pt1 | contig 58231 bp, 47 predicted proteins | sample MGYA00242467_ERZ724014 | MGnify/ENA metagenome assembly ERZ724014 | reverse complement strand
TTTATATTTTAACAATAACCCGCTCCGATGCAAAGCACCCCGGTGTCAAACCAGTTTTTTTGAATGAACTGTCCCGTCATCTTGCACGGAACAGTTCACATCTGATCAGAACGGACTGTTCATTACATCTGAAGCGTCATCAGGAATTCGGCATTGGTTTTCATCTTCTTGAGCTTGCCGATGATGAGCTCCATCGCTTCGACGGGCGGAACGCCGTTCATCGCCTTGCGGAGCGTCCAGACCCTCTGGAGTTCCTCAGGATGAAGCAGGAGTTCTTCCTTGCGGGTGCCGCTGCGCTCAATATTGATCGCGGGATACACACGGCGGTCAACCAGATGGCGGTCGAGATGCAGTTCCATGTTGCCTGTTCCCTTGAACTCTTCAAAAATCACTTCGTCCATGCGGCTTCCGGTATCAATCAGAGCGGTCGCAATGATCGTGAGGCTTCCGTTGCCGTCAATATTGCGGGCGGCGCCGAAGAAGCGTTTCGGCTTGTGGAGCGCATTCGCATCCACACCGCCGGAGAGGATTTTGCCGCTGTGGGGCTGGAGGGTGTTGTAGGCACGTGCCAGACGCGTAATCGAGTCAAGGAGAATCACGACATCCTTGCCGTATTCCACAAGGCGTTTCGCCTTTTCGATCACCATTTCCGCAACCTGGACATGACGTTCCGGCGGCTCATCGAAAGTCGAGCTGACGACTTCAGCCTTTACGGAACGCTTCATATCCGTCACTTCCTCCGGACGTTCATCAATCAGCAGGATGATCAGCGTTACTTCGGGATTGTTCTTCACGATCGCATTCGCCATCTTCTGCATGAGAACCGTCTTACCGGTTCTCGGCGGCGCCACGATCAGCCCGCGCTGCCCCATGCCGATCGGAGAAACCAGATCAACGACACGCATCGAAACCTCGTCCGGATCATTTTCAAGGATCAGGCGCTTGGTCGGGAAATAGGGCGTCAGGTTGCTGAACGGAATAATGTTTTTCTTGCGTTCGGGCGATTCATGGTTGATGGATTCGACCTTGAGCATGGCAAAAAAACGTTCTTTTTCACGCGGCGGGCGGATCTGCCCGGCAATGAAGTCGCCGGTCTTGACCGAGAAACGACGGATCTGCGAGGGGCTCAGGTAGATGTCTTCCGAAGAAGGCAGGTAACTGTAAGCGGGAGAACGCAGGAAACCGAAACCGTCCGGCAGGACTTCAAGGAAGCCGCTGCCGTACATAATGCCGTTGCGTTCCGCATTGTTGCGCAGGATTTCAAACACCAGTTTGGATTTTTCGAGAGCTCCGACGCCTTCGATGCCCATCTCGCGCGCCATGTTGCTCAGGTCGAGCATGGACATTTCCTGAAGTTCGGTGATATTCAGGCTCGGGGCATTGGGTCTGGGTTCCGCAGAGACATTTGCCGTATCCGCAGCTTCGGGTGCCGGAGCATTGTTCTGCCCCTGACAGCTGTTCTGATTCTGCTGTTGCTGATACTCGCTGTAAGTCTGCGGACGCTGGCTGTTGTTATTGTTATTGTGATAATAACGGCGGTTGTCCTGATAATCGTCGTCGTAATTGTTCCGGCGCTGGTTGTTGTCCTGTCCCGGCTGGAAACGGCGGCGCTGATTGTTGTTCTGATTGTTGTTATTGTTGTTCCGGCGGTTATTGTAATTGTTATTATTGTCCGAGTAACGCTGCTGCCGGTCGTTATTGTTCATCTGCCGGCGCTGCTGATAATTATTACCGCCGCGCTGATTGTTATTCTGATTCGGGGCATTGTAATAATCGCGGCGGTAATCTCCGGAAGCGGGCTCCTGCTCAGCGGCGGCATAGGCGTCCTCAATCGCATCGGGGTCCGTCACAGGAGGCGCCGGATCGACATAAGTGGCGGAAATCGGTTCGGGAGCCGGAGTATAGGAGTCATCGGAATCGTCCTCCGGCGGGCCGAAGGAAACCGCCCCGACAGGTTCCGCGGGAACGACCAGCAGATCAGGCTGGGCATTTTCGAAAAAGGTATCCTGTTCGGGTTCGCCGGACTGCGCTTTCCGGCGGGATTCGGAATAGTTTTTTCCGCGGGAACGGGGCGATGCCGCCGTATCGCTTTTCTTCACGGAATCCGAAGCGTTTTCAGAAGGAACCGGAGCGGGCTGTTCCACGGAAGGCGTATCTGCCGCAGGCTGCTGCTCTGCCGCATTCTCTGCGGGCGTGTCACTGTTTTCAGGCTGAACCGGAGCGGCTGCCTTTGCGCGTGTTTTTCTCTCTTTAGGTGTGCTTTTCTCCATAGGGAAGCTCCTGCATGGGTTGAATATTTCAGATGATTTAATTTAATTTAATTTATTTCTGAGTTCGACGCATTGTTCTTCAAGAACGGCAAGCGAAGCATTGTTGATGATGCCATAGTCGGCAAGCTCCAGCTTTTTATGCGCGGGCATCTGGGATGCGATCCGCGCCTGTGCATGATCCACGGTCCAGCCGCGCGCAAGAAGACGCTCCATCTGGATCTCCGGCGACGACCACACGGCAATGACCAGTTCCACACTTTTATCCCATCCGGATTCAAAAAGAAGCGGCGCATCGATCATCACAAAGGAGGCGCAGTCGCAACGGTCAATGCCGAGTTCGATTCTGCGCATGATCTCCGGATGCATCAGGGAATTCAGCCATGCTCTCTCATTTTCACAGCCGAATACTTTCTGTGCGATTTTCACACGGTCCGGGGTTCCATCCGCCCCGATCAAATCCCTGCCCCATCTGGCGGCAATCAGTTCTGCAACGGCACTGTTCTTTTCCGCATAGATCTCATGGCATATCCTGTCGGCGTCAAAAACTCTCCATGAAGCAAACGTCTCAAAAATTTTCAATACGGCGGATTTCCCGCAGCCGGGACCGCCCGTCAAACCGATTAATTTCAAAAACAACTCTCCTGAATCACTTTAAATATAAAGGACTTCTTATCCCTGACCTTCCCTGAAAATCATAGAAAAAATATTTTTCGTGAAAACAGCAGGGGGATAACACTGTTGAAAACACAGTGAAAAGGACAGATAAGGGATCATAATCTCTCAATCGATACTATACTTTAGCATAATTTGCATTATATTCAAGTATCTTTTTATTTTTTTATTAAAAACGAGGCTGAATCTGATGAAAAGAATCGCATGCGAACAGATCGCGGCAGGGAAATGGCTCCTGCTGAATGAACTCACTTATGAAGACCGCAAGGGGAAAATACGCACGTGGGAAGCCGCCGCACGGCAGAACTGCGCCGGAGCCGTCGCCATAATCTGCACACTGAAACCCTCCAATCGCCTGATCCTTGTACGCCAGTACCGCCCGCCGGTCAACAAACTCACGATTGAATTTCCCGCCGGACTCGTCAACCGCGGTGAAAATCCGGAGGAAACAGCGGTCCGCGAACTCAGGGAAGAGACCGGTTATCACGGTAAAGTCCTGCGCATCCTCCCGCCCGCGTACAGTTCCCCGGGACTCACATCCGAAGCGACCTGCATCGCAATCATGGAAGCAAATGAGGCGGAACAAGGCTCTCTCCAGACTCAATTCGATGAATCTGAGGATATTGAAACTCTTCTTGTCGAGAAGCATACGCTTGAAGCCTTCCTTCTTGAGGCTGATAAACACGGAGAAGCCATAGACGGCAAGCTGCTATCCTATGCGGAAGCCCTGAGGGTGGATTGAAAAAGTCCTTCTTCCCTCATACTGCGCCTTACTGCAACTTTTTTTCTTCCGAAAAGAATCGTTTTTCAGGAAAAAATGGCTTCAGGTTCAAAATAAACTCAAAAAAAACGCGGATTTTTTGATATTTGATTTGCATTTGTTTTCTTGTATGATAATTTTTTATAGCGCAAGATACAGTGAGTATCCAAAAACCAACACAGAAGGGAGCAGCAACATGCAGTTCTACAACGTCAAAAAGAGAAGTAAAGTCGATGTCCCGGAAGCAAAATGCACCAAGGTTGTCTATGAAAGAAAGACAAGCAAGGGCATTCAGAAGCGTTATGCTGTCAGAGCAAAAGATGATGACGGCACAAATCTGACCAAGTTCGTTGCCAAGGAAGACTATGAAAAACTGAAATGCAAAGCCGGCAAAGCTTAATTTCAATTTTCATTGATTTTACTGAAAACCCCGTTTCGACGGGGTTTTTGTTTTTAAACGGCACCTCCGGCTTTTCCGGAAATCCGGTGAAAGGAGATTTCGCTTCCCGCACGCCTTTTCTGCAAACATTCTGCAGACGGATTCAAGTTAAACTTCTGTTATATTTTATTAATGATATGATTCCTGCCCCAGCCTTCCGGAAAGCCTGTTTTTCAGCCATAGTAAATTAATTATTAATGAGTTACGCCGTTTTTCCAGCATTCCGGATATCTTCTCCGTTTTCCATAGACGAAAATCCGCATAGTAACTTTTGCAATCATCTTATTTCAAGATAGTTCCAGCTCAAGTTCCTTGATATTGAATTCTTATTTCATTAATAAAATGATTTTTCTTGACATTTTCTGTTTCTGCTGTAAATTATAGTATAATGGAATTGTTCCGAATGACCGGACAAAAAGAATGAGAGGAGCGTTATGCCATCAAATGCAGAAGTAAATCTAACAAGACTGGCGAAAACCAGTCTGCCCATGGATTTTGTAAAGCTCCACGAAGGTGAGTGGAACCATCAGGACTGGCTTGTGTTTTGCGCTTCTCTTGAGGAAAAGGGATACACTCCGATTGATCTCGATCAGGTCGGGCTCCTTTTGGAAAAGGCGAAATCGGAATACTGGGAAAACAAGCACTGAGCAAAAACTCATCGTGTTTTCATGAAACGGAGTATGGATCGTGCCTGAAACAATGCATCCCGCCGGTGCGCTTTATCTGATTTCCACCCCGATCGGAAATTTGGAGGATATGACTTTCCGCGCTGTAAATACGCTGAGAGAGTGCGATGTCATTTTTGCGGAAGATACGCGCAGGACGAAAGTTCTGCTTGCCAGATATGAGATTGCAAAACGCCTGGAATCCTACCATTCCTTCAATGAACACGGCAGAACTCCGGAGTTGCTCGCCAGGGTCAGGTCAGGTGAAAAAATCGGTCTCGTGACGGATGCGGGAACTCCCTGTGTCGCGGACCCGGGCTTTCTTCTGGTCCGGGAGGCGGTCAAAGCCGGAATTGAGCCGCAGATCATTCCGGGAGTCTCCTCGCTGACTTTTTCTATTGCCGCCAGCGGACTTCCGTCCGATAAATTTGCATTTTACGGTTTTCTCCCGGTCAAAAGCGGCCGCCGTTCCGCAAGGATCGCTGAAATCGCCGCAGAAAATAAAAGTGTCGTGATCTTCGAGTCTCCCTACCGCCTGACAAAACTCATCAGAGAACTTCATGAAGCAGTCGGCGCGGATGCCCATGCAGCCATCATCCGGGAGGCGACGAAACTTCATGAGGAGATTCTCCGCGGTACTCTTGCAGAGCTTACGAAAAAATGTGCAAACCGTTCATGGAAAGGAGAATGCGTCGTCATTCTCTCCCGTAAAACCACATCCTGCGAAGACATGCCGGAATAATCTCCGCTTTAGCGGGAAAAGCAATTTTCTTTCCCTCCAGGTCGGAAATACAAAACCGTAAGTATCTGTTTCTCTCTCTCCGATGAAAATATGAATTTGTTTATGCCTTCGGGACCAGATAGTAATCCTTGAGCATCAGAATCGGCATATAGGACTGTTTGGCGTGGCGCAGTCCCTCGATTCCCAGATCCTGCTCGCGGTTAATGAATTCGCACTTGTCAAGAAGATATTTTGCAGTCTGATTCGTGATGACCTGAGACGCGCCTTTACACTCCAGGTCGGCTTTTTCAAACTGAACCGTATAGGAATTGCTGTTGATCCGGCTGAATACGGCATAAGCTTTGAGCTCGCCCCCCGCCATCAGCATCAGCCCTTCGAAGCCGAGTTCACAATAATGGTTCAGAGCGCGGTTAATCGCTTTGCGCTCATTCTCCACACGGGTATCGTCGAGATGTTCCAGACGCCAGTGTTCCGTCAGGGAGATCACCGTGCGGAAGTCCTCTTTTTCGATTTTCTTGATTTCAAAGTTATCATAATTGCGCTCGAACTGGGAAATCAGGTTACGCTTTTTGGAAAGCTTCCCGCCATGAAGCTCGGCGAGAGACTTTGTCTGGTAGATGTATTCATCGTTGTCGTCTCCCATCGGAACGGCGGTGAAATACTCCTGAAGCTCCGGGTGCGTCGCGATATAGGAGGGGGGAACATGGGCGATTGTACCGGAGAATGACCTTGCACGCATTCCCCTGGAAACGGCGGCAAGCTCCCCTATGGAGACAGGATCGCCGGAACACGGAAAAAGCAATTCATCGATCGACGGCATGTGCACATAAAAATGTCCGTTGAAAATCTGCCACACGGTGCCGTAGACATCCGCCCAGATATAAAGGTTCGGGAACGTATATTCACAGCTGGGGAAATCCGAAAGCGCCAGACAGCGCTTTATTTCATTCATATCTTCAATCGCAATGGCTTTCATTCTGCCGTAGTCGAAACACAAGTCCGTATTCATAAAAATCCTTTTGTTGAATTCAGAACCTCATCGGGGTAAACGAGTCCATCTTTTTACCGGAGGTCCTTGCATAAAACGCCTCGGTTCCGGGAGCCCCCACGCAAAGCACCCAGTCGCATCCTTTTTCTTTCAGGTAGGCAGCCAGACGCTCCAATATCTCCCGTCCGATTCCATGCTTGCGATGCTCTTTCAAAACCACAAGATCCAGCATGTAGGCATCGCTGACTCCATCGGAAAACGCACGCATCATTCCGACGAGCCTGCCGTTCAGGAACGCCGCCGAAACCGCGAAAGAGCCTTTCAGCATCGCACCGAGCGCCGCCTTGTCGACGGGCTCCGTGATCCATCCGGCTTCCAGATAGAGCGCGGTGACCTCGTCAAGATTGAGGCTGCGCTCCATTCTGAATTCAAAATCTTCCAGCTTCGGCGCCTTCATGGAGCAGCTCACATATTGTTGACCACGGCTTCCGCAAAACCGGAGCAGGAGAGCTCCGTTGCCCCCTCCATAAGCCTTGCGAAATCGTAAGTCACCTGTTTGGCGGAAATCGCTTTCTCAATTCCCCTGATCACCAGATCCGCCGCCTCGTTCCAGCCGATATGACGCAGAAGCATCTCGCCGGAAAGCGCAAGCGATGAAGGATTGACCTTGTCCATACCCGCATATTTAGGCGCAGTTCCGTGTGTCGCCTCGAAAACCGCCATGCCGGTCATATAATTGATGTTGGCTCCGGGGGCGATTCCGATACCGCCGACGCAGGCTGCAAGCGCATCGGAAACATAATCGCCGTTCAGATTCATCGTGGCGATCACGTCATATTCCGCGGGACGTGTCAGAATCTGCTGGAGGAATGCGTCACAGATACAGTCTTTGATCAGGATCTTGCCTTCCGGCGCTTTCCAGTCGCATTCGGAAGCAACGGCGACCTTATCCGCGAATTCGCGTTTTGCGAGCTCGTATCCCCAGTCCTTGAATCCGCCCTCGGTGAATTTCATGATGTTGCCCTTATGGACCAGCGTCACGCTTTTGCGGTTGTTGTCGAGAGCATACCGGATCGCGGCGCGGATCAGGCGCTCGCTTCCCTCTCTGGAAACCGGTTTGACTCCGATTGCGCTGGTTTCCGGGAAACGGATCTTCTTCACTCCCATCTCGTTCTGAAGGAAGTCAATGACTTTCTTCGCTTCGGGAGTACCGGACTGCCATTCGATTCCCGCGTAAATGTCCTCTGTATTTTCACGGAACACGACCATATCGGTCAATTCGGGATTCTTGACGGGAGACGGTACTCCGGCAAAGTGACGCACCGGGCGCAGGCAGACATAGAGATCAAGGGTCTGCCGGAGCGCAACGTTCAGCGAACGGATTCCCTTGCCGACCGGCGTCGTCAGCGGTCCCTTGATGGAGACGCGGCAGTCGCGAATCGCCTCGACCGTTTCATCGGGGAGCCATGTGCCCTCGCCGTAAATCCGGTTCGCCTTTTCTCCGGCAAAGACCTCCATCCACGCGATTTTGCGTTTTCCGCCGTAAGCTTTTTCCACGGCGGAGTTCCAGATGTGCATACTTGCCTTCGTGATGTCCGGGCCGATACCGTCACCTTCGATGTAAGTAATGACCGGCTGATCGGGGACATCGAGAACCCCCTCCGATTTCAGTGTGATCTTTTCTCCGGCGGGAACCTTTATCTTGTCATAAGCCATGTTTTCATCAACTCCTCATAATATTTTGAAACTTATGGCACAGAATATACATGAGAGTCCGGCTTTTGTCAAAAAATAATAACCGTTTTCAAAAAAATAGTTTCCAGCACCGGCATTAATCCGGAGAAAATCCGTGTAAATCCAAGTGCAGGCAAAGGGACAAAACCATATCCATTTGTTTTCCTGTATTCAATTCTCTGCTTTTACGAAACGAACTACCCTGCGGCAATCAACGGGATATCGAAAAGCCAAACCAATGGCGAAAGCCCAAAATGGTATGGTGTAAGCCGCTGACCTGCTGCGTTCCAAGTGCATCAGTTGGTTGCCGCCAGAAAAATCCATTCTTGCTGTAGTTTACAGTTGATCATTTCCATACTGGGTAATTCCCAGCACAGTCAAACCAGCCGCCACACCTTCCGGTTCCACGGATACCGTCACAGATTTCAATGCCGCCGGAATTGTTTCAGCTTTCCACTCAAGAGCCACCACCGGCTTCAAACCGTAGCGCACCATACTCCAGGCAATCCAGCGGTCATAATCCACAAAACCGCGTTTGAACAGGGCCGTATAAAATATATCGCTGTAAAGAGTAAGAATTCTGGAACTGTCATCGGCAAAATTCAATCTGATTTTTCCCAGCAGCGAACCTGTCGGACGCATCACTGTAAGAAAGACAACGATATTGCCCAAAGCCGGATTCAATTTTCCAACAACGGGGGGAACTTTCGGAGCGGACTTCATCCGGCGGCGCAAATGCAGAACATCACCTTCCCGGAGCATCGGGAAAAATCCGTATCCGCGATAAGTGTAAAAACACGGCTGTGCGCCATACATGGAAAAGACAAAACCGTTTTCAGGAATATTCATATTGCCGGTCTCATCGCCGGTCCGGTTGCGGCTGTTGCCGGAAAGGCTGAGAATTTTTCCCTTTGAGTCTGTCGAAAACTCCGCGCCGCGCCGGTCTGTGCCCGTTGATTTGCCAAAAGAAGAATCGTAAATGATGAAGCTGCCTCTTTCACGTTTCCGATTCCGTGAAACATTCTGTCCGTGGGAGCGCGCGGCAACGGAACTGTCACTATACATCCACAGGTTCCGCAATCCTCCGTCAGCTTCGATTTCAGCAAAGTTCCAGGGTTTGGTTATTTCCGGAAGTTTCCAGTTTACCGGAGCCAGAACCCTCATCCCGGAAAATTTCACCGGTACCCCGTAAGCGATTGCATAATCACCGGAAAAACGTTTTTCAACAGCCTGACGAAAATCTTCCGGAGGTGCCATCCCTCCGGTCAATTTGACAAATTCCGCTTTTTTTACGGACAATTTGCTGTTACGCCCATAGAAGAAGAACTCATTCAAATCTTCAAAATCATAAATGTTTTTCGGCGATTCTTCAGCAATATTCCAGGAATATTCGGAACCGTGAACGAAAACATTGGCAGTAGGAGAACCTGCCCAATGTGTGGCAAGAACCGCCATGTTGCCCGCATAGGCACGCCGGCAAAGCGCCTTCACCGGTTCCGCACCGAACCAAACGGCACACCAGAGTTTTTCAAATCCGGCCTCAATAAGATCCTGCAGAAACGGATAGGTATTGGAATGGAAGTAATTCCAGTAAACGACATTGACATCCTTATCGAATTTTTTCAGCATTTCCATGGCATCTCTGGGACCGCCAAGTGTCTCTTCCGGCCATTTATGCCGTCCGCCGGGACCAAGCATATCATGGTAGATCATAGTCTGAATCCCGTGCGGCTTCAGGAAACGGTTGACGCGATTGACAAATTCCGGATAAAATTCGGAGCATGGCTTCCCACAGGCCTTTTCAATCTCCTTGAGGTTGCGGTCAAATTCATCGGTACCGATGGAAAAATACGGCGGATTCCTGAAAATAACCCGCAGTTCATCCACATATTCACTATAGATTTTCCAGAATTCCGGAGCGCAGACGTTCATCCCGATCTCTTTTCTCACACCGGTCTTGAGATCCGTGTGGTAAACAGGGGAAATCCGCGGCGCCGAACTCACATGTCCAATGGAATTAATCATCGGGCAGGCTGTCATGCCGCGGCTTTCAGCCATACGCACAAATTCACTCAACTCCTCCCGGGAAAAAAGATAATCCGGACGGTTGATTTCCGGATGTTTCTCCGACCTCAATCTGCCGCCGACCAGAAAAAACAGATGGTTGTACTGCAGCGCCGCAGCCTGGTCAATCATCAGTTTCACATATTCATGCACATCATCCCGGCTGCTTCTGGGACCTATGAAATTGCCTATCATGAAACCGCGTATTTTTATGTCCGGATAATCTTTTATGGAAAGCCCGGGCAAAATCGCGGTTCCATCCTGTCTGATTTCAGTGAGCGGCGTCGAAAGAACAGCCCGTATACGCGACAGACCGCGCATGATTCCGGATTCACCGGAAGCCGCAATCCTGATATGGTTTTCACGAATATCAAGAGTATAATATTCCGGATTCGGATGAGGTTTTTCCAAATATCCTGTTTCAATCCGGATATTCCCTGTTTCTCCGGATACCCAATTCATTTTTTCTTTCAGGAAACGGCGGAACTCCGCAAGTTTTTCCGGAGCCACGCCTGCATGGTCAATCAGCCGATATTCAGAACCTTTGAATGAAACTGCTTTCGTCCGTTTCAGAGTTTTAGGCGTCGGGATGAACCAGCTTTCCGGAGCAGGTTCTCCGCAGACGGCAATAGAGCTCCATGCAAGCAGCCACAAAGTCAGTTTTTTTAATAATTTCATAGATTAATTTTCCTTTTATCTGCTATTTAATGATTTCACTTCTCTGAAAAGAAAGGCGAAACTGCTTCCATACTGCACGGGTGGTTTGCCCGACATGTCCGTCTACATATGTTACATTCGCAGTGTTCTGGTGTCGCCAGTGGACGACTTTTCCGGCAATCCAGTCATCCTGCAACTCCCATCCGTTGATGGCATACTGTGGCAACAAGGCAGTACCGTCAACAAGTTCAGGAACGGCGCCAGGCCTGCGAATTTGAGTCAGACTGACTCTGGGCGAGAGAGTACTCTCCACCCCTCCAAGTTCTCAGGAAATATTATAATTTCTTGCAAAGTTAGTTGACGTCTGTTTCGGACAGCGCCAAACGCCGGTAGCGAATGCCGCCGGATAAGGGAAGCTTTTCGGATCCAGCAGTTGTGCCCAGGTTTTGGGATATCTGGTATTCGAAACAGGTTCACCGATGTTTGATAGAACCGTATATGGATAACGCCCGTTGTTATCATTGAGATAACTGACAGCCATAAGGTGTATATTTTTCAGATTGGAAACGCATTTTATCGCCATTGCACGGTCCCGCGCCTTGCCCAGCGCAGGCAGCAGCATGGCTGCCAGAACGGCGATGATCGATATTACAATCAAGAGTTCTATCATAGTGAAAATTTTCCGCATGGTGCTTCTCCCCCCTTTTAATTTTCAGTGGATTCAGAGAATCCGGTGTTCCTGCTGTTTCCTGTTTCTTTGTTTGATTTTCTCTGCATGACATTTCTCCTTTTTTAACTTTCTGCAAAACTTCATAAGCCTGATGGTTCACCTCATTGATTGCTCCGGAAAGGTGCCGCCGGAAATCCAGCCTTGTTATAAAGATTGCAAGTGGGATTGTTACTCCAGGCATAACGCACCTGGGTCGGTTTCGGAACTTTGTCTGACCACACAAGAACAGTATCGCCATCAATTTCAGCATCCGCCCAAAACCATTTGCCGTCTTTACCGGCAACGGCAAATCCTTCCAATTCACTGCCCGGAGAATTCCGCCTCAAAGGCAGAAACTGATTTCTGCCGGAATTGACAATATAATATTCCGGGATTTTACGGGCTGTCAGACCGCTTTCAGCAAAGTCAAAAAATAAACGGATCTTACCGTTCTCCACTTTCAATTCCCTGTATACAGGACCGGAAAACGCATTTTTCTTACCGTAGTCCTTAGCCAATGCCAGCGCGGCAAGCCGCCAGCCGACTACCTGTTTATTGCGAGGATGGACATTATCGGCTTCGCCGGCGTCAATCAGAACAGCCTGTCCGGTTCCGGGTATCCCCAGCGCCTTTGCCTGAGCCTCACGGAAAAGCGCCCAGTCGCTGTTATAAGGCGTTGCAGAGAAATACTCTATACTCGTCTGAGGCACCGGAATCAAATGGGCGGGATCAACGGACTTTGCCTGATAATTAGCCAACTGACACCAGTAAAAAGAGAAATCCCTGCCGAACTGCCTGCGCCAGTCTGCAACCAGAGCACGGGTCGCTTCCGTATAAATCTGCGGCTGACAGGCGTTGCTCTCCCCCTGATACCAGATCACGCCCGCAAAATCGTAAGGAATCAGAGGATTGACCATGCCGTTAAACAGACTGCATGGCAACCGGGGAGTTCTGGTTCCCTGAACGAAATGCGGTAATTCCTTTTCCGCTTCCGGGCTCAATGCAGGAAATTCAGCCAGATACTGATATTCCCACTCTCCGCCGAGCCGCCCGTCTCCATGAATGCGGGTGACAGGCTCAGAGCTGAAAATCCGGATCACCAATTCATTGTCCCCGTCTTTGACATCTTTTTCTCCGACAGTGAAATTCAATCCCCAGGGATAGGCAATCGCTCTCCGGAACGAAACAGCGGCAACCTTCCTGCCGTTCAGGAAAACCTCATAAGCCGCATTGATCCCCCCGATATTGACACTGGTTTTCCTGCCGTCGAGCCGGATTTTCTTACGAAGCAAAAGAATGCCGCCATTCCCGGGAACCGGGCCGGACCAGACGTTTTTCCACTCGTTTACCGTCTGCAACTGGAGATCATGCCGACGGCGCTTAAATTTTTCCTGCCAGGCGGCATACGCCGCAACAAACTTTTCCAGTCGGTCTTCATAGGTATTATTCAGTCTGATGATGGTGCCGACATGTTCTTTCATCGCAGGTGAAAGCCTGATCCCCTCCCGGCTGATCCAGCGTTCTATTGAAGTCCCGCCCCATGAACAGTCAATAATACCGACAGGAACGCCAAGCCCCTTTTGAAGCTCACGGGCAAAGAAGTAGCCGACAGCAGTAAAATTACCGGTCGTCTTCGGTGAAGCAGCCCGCCAAACGCCTTCACAATGGTCAAGCGGCACATCCGAGGTCATATTTTTAACTGTAAAACAACGAATCATTGAATTTCCGGACAATGCGATTTCCTTTCCGGCATCCCGGACGTTTCTTACAGGTCATTCCATATTGGACTGTCCTCCGCAAAGCCATACTTCACCGATTAAAATATCATTCAATGCAAATTTGTTCTTACCCTCAACCATCATGCGGAACGGACCTGTTCCTGCATTCGACAAATCAAGCCTGACCAGCCATTTACCATTCGCACCGGTCACTGTCCTGCCGGAAACTCCGCCGATATGAACGGCAACATTTTCACCGGGTTCCGCTGTCCCGAAGACCGGAACCGTGGCAGAACGCTGCAGAACCGCGCCATTGGAAAAAAGCGCCGATAACTTTACGTCAGCCCGCAAAGACAGAATCATCAGGAGAAACAAGATACCCGGAAACAGAACCAAACGGTACATCAGTAAAAAATCCTTATTCTTCAATAATTTCGTTCTATGCTTAAAACGCCGTTTTTCGCTTTTTATAAACAGCAGGAACACGCGTGATCTGTGAAAATTTATTCTCCTCCGGCAACTCCAACACCCGCATCAGCAGCCTGACAGCAGCCATAGCATATTCCTCATAATTGGTTCCAGCCCCGGTAATGGTCGGCTCTTCAAACGGCCGGTAACCGCAATCCTCCAGATTGCCGCAGCTCGCCAACTGAATTTCCTTGCCCAGTTCGACGCCCGATTCCCGGAAAACGCGAATCAAACCGGAAGCCATGTTGTCACCGCATGTATAAATGAATTTCCGCCCCAGGCGGCACCGCCTGCTGACATCCTGCCAGAGCGGATAATTCATTTCCACCTCAAGATGCGAGGCTTTGAACAACTCTATGTTTTCCTCCTCAAAACCGATGCAATGCGCCAGCTTCAATGCAATATCCCGGCGGTAAAGACAATTGTCATGGTCTTCATAAATAATGATCAGACCGTCAAACTGCTTTCTGTCAATTCTGTGAAACACCTCATAGACTGCCCCATAGATATCAGGAAGAACCTGATGGAACGGAGTGTTCAATACAAAATCAAACCGTCCGAGCACAACCGGAATCCCGGTCTTCTTCATCCGTGCCATCAGTTCATCATCCCAACCGGCATAATATCCCAGAATACCGTCAAAATCACGCTCAAGCACCGCATCCGGAATTTCATCCTTCCGCAGAAAACGCACAGAACAGTTGTTCTCATACAACATCCGGATACAGGTATCCCGGTACAAGCCGCAACTGGCCTGAATTTCCGGTCCGAAAACATCAAGATTGTCGGCAAAACCTATGGTATGATTTTTTGCCTGCCAGTTCTTCTTTACGAAACTGCCGCTGCGTTCATTCCGGACAATCAGTTTATCTTCCACCAGTTGCAGCAACGCTTTATTGGCTGTAACCTGGGACACCTGAAAATGCCGGCTCAGCTCCCGTGCCGACATGATTCTGGTTCCGGGCTTCAACATGCCGGTGAGAATCTGCTCACGAAGCACCTTCACAATATTGCTGGCCTTCTGGCTGTTTTTTGATTTCAAAGTGGTGTCCATCATACCTTCCATCTCATCTCTATGTTTTATTATAACAATTTTTATGTCTTTGTCAATAGTTTTTATATCAGATAATAAGAGAAAATAGCGCATAAAATCATATCTGATATATCATCTGTTATATTATAGGCAAACCGTTTCATGAACCGGACTGGAAGAATCCGGGAAACGGGTCTATATTATATTTCAAAAGGAGGATTTCAATTATGAAACTTGGCAAAAAGAACCTCGCGGCGCAGCTTTACACGATCCGCGAATACACAAAAACCCCGAAAGATATCGCCGAATCCATGAAGAAAATCAAGGCGATCGGTTACGATGCGGTCCAGATTTCCGGGCTCGGCCCCATCGACAACAAGGAGCTTGCAAGCATTCTCGACGGTGAAGGGCTTGTCTGCTGTGCGTCACATGACTCCGGTGCGCTGCTTTTCGATAAAACCGACGAAGTCATTGAACGGCTTCATGCAGTAAAATGTCCCTACACGGCGTATCCTTACCCGCATGTCAAGTGGACCTGCGAAGAAGACTGCCTCAAGCTGGCGGCAGGGCTCAATGAAGTCGGCGCCAGGCTGAAAGCCGCAGGAATCACGCTGTGCTATCACAATCACGCTCTCGAATTTGAGAAGTTCAACGGCAGAACTGTGCTGGATATCCTCTATTCCGCCTCGACCGCCGAAAATCTCAAAGGCGAGCCGGACACTTACTGGGTCCAGCAGGGCGGAGCAAATCCGGTCACATGGATCAAAAAACTTTCCGGGCGTCTCCCGCTTCTCCATCTGAAGGACAGCGGTTTCCGCGACGGCAAGCAGATCATGACCGAAATCGGCAGCGGAAATCTGGAATGGAAGCCCATCCTCGAAGCCGCCGACGAAGCCGGATGCCTCTGGTATATCGTCGAACAGGACGTCTGCCCCGGCTGTCCGTTTGAATCGCTCAAAATGAGTTATGACTACCTTTCGGAAAACTTTTTCTGATCTGAAAAGCAAATTGCCTCAAAGACGGAAAAGCAAAAGTTGAACTGCTTTTCCGTCTTCTTTATGAATAAAATATATCATCCTACTCTTTTCACGACAGCAATATTCATAAAAAACATCAAAGATATCCTGCATCCGATATTGCGCATTCCGTGTCCCTGATGTAACTTCCCGGAAACAGAAATTTCAGTCAACAGCAAAGGATCGGCTTTATGAATAAAAGTTCAGCTCTTCTATATTATACGCAACCTGCGGACTGCTGGGAAGGCGCTCTGCCGCTTGGCAACGGCAGACTCGGCGCAATGGCCTACGGAGGAACGGAGCATGAGGAACTCGCCCTGAACGAGGATACTCTCTGGTCGGGGCTTCCGGAGCATGCATACAGCGGAAAAGTGTTTGAAAATCTTCCGGAGGCGCGGAAAATGATCCGCGAAAGGCGTTTCACGGAAGCCGATGAATTCATCAGCAGGGAAATGCTGGATCATGATTCGCAAAGCTATCTTCCGGCGGGAAAGCTGAAATTCGAATTCAAACTGGATGGAACGGTTTCGGATTATGTGCGGTCGCTTGACCTGGAAAACGCGCTGGCGGTCACGGTCTTCCGGTCAGGCGGCGTCACATTCCGCAGAGAGTTTTTCGCAAGTAATCCGGATCAGTTGATCGTGATCCGGTTTTCGGCGGACCGTCCGAATGCCATTACATCCGATGCGTTTTTTGAATCGGAAATCCGAGGAACCGCATCAGGTTCCGATGATTCCATTTACTTCAATGGAGAGTGCCCCGTCTTCAACCGCCGCAACAGAATCGTCTGGCGAAACGGTGAAAACCGTCCGGGAATCCGGTATCAGATGCGGTTGAAAGCTCTGCATCAGGGCGGAACCGTTTCCGCCGATGAAACCGGAAAACTTCATATTGCGGAAGCGGACAGCGTCACGCTCCTGCTTGCCATCCGCAGTGATTTCATCGACTGGAAGACTGTTCCCGGCTCCTCCGGTGCAACTCCCGAAGAAAAATGCCTGCATGATTTCTCCGCTGTCTCCGGCGTGGATTTTGAACAGCTATATCAAAAACATCTGAAAGACTATCAACCGATCTTCAGCCGCTCCCTCCTGAGTTTTCCGGAGGCTGCCGGGGATTTTCTCCCGACGGATCAGCGGCTCAAAGCCTGTGAAACATCTGAAAACGTACCGCCGAATATGGCGGCTCTGCTGTATCATTTCGGACGTTATCTCATGATCGCCTCCTCGCGCCCCGGCACACAGGCAACCAATCTTCAGGGGATCTGGAATCATCTGCTCATGCCGCCATGGGGGTCCAATTACACGACGAACATCAACACGGAAATGAACTACTGGCCGGCGGAAAATACCAGTCTCGCGGAATGCGCGGAGCCGCTGTTCCGTTTAATCCGCGAATACGCAGAACAGGGAAAAGAAGCGGCGGAGAAACTCTACCATTGCAAAGGCTGGTGCCTGCATCACAATGCGGACATCTGGCGTTTCGCATCGCTCGCAACAGGCAAGGCTCAGTGGGGATTCTGGCCGGTCTGCGGAGCATGGCTCTGCCGTCATATCTTTGACCATTACCTTTATTCCGGCGATACCGTTTTCCTGAAAGAACATTATCCCATTCTGCGCGGTTCCGCGGAGTTCCTGCTTGATTTTCTCGTGGAGGAGCCGGACGGCACTCTGCTGACCATCCCGTCCACCTCGCCGGAAAACAGTTTCCTTGATCCTGACACGGGAAAACCCGTCTCCGTGGCGTCCGGCACCCTCATGGATATGACACTGATCACGGAAAATTTCAAGGAAGTGCTTTTCTGCATCGCCGAACTCGGGCTGGACGATCCGATGGAAGAACGGCTTCGCAACGCATTGCCGCGCCTGAAGAAACCGTGTATCGGCAGGAAGGGACAGCTTCTTGAATTCGGGGAGGATTTCGAGGAAGCGGAAATCCACCACCGCCATCTCTCCCACCTTTACGGAGTCTATCCGGGAGCAGAGTTCACGACGGAACAGAATCGTGAATACTACGAGGCGGCAAAAATCTCCCTGGAACGCCGCGGCGACTTCAGTACCGGCTGGGCGATGGGTTGGCGTGTCGCATTGTGGGCGCGTTTTCTTGACGGCGACCGCGCATGCCGCATCATCAAAAACCTGCTGACGGTTGTCGATCCCCGCGAAAACAGGAGCGGCGGCGTTTACATCAATCTTTTTGACGCACATCCGCCGTTCCAGATCGACGGCAACTTCGGAGTCACTGCCGCAATCGGGGAAATGCTTCTGCAAAGTCACTTGACAACAGATGACGGCGTGATGATTCTTCAAATTCTGCCCGCGCTCCCGACGTTCTGGAAAGAAGGCGAAATCTCCGGGCTTCGCGCCCGCGGCGGAATCACTGCCGGCATTCAATGGAAAGACGGCAAGGCAAAAGTCACTCTCGCAGCCCCGCGGAATCTTTCTTTTCTTCTGGATTACAGGGGTTCGCGCATTCCCGTGAACCTCCTGCCCGGCAAACTGAAAGAAATCCGTCTGCCGGAATAAGACACCCGTTCATATATTTCCTGAAAAAATCTGCCGGAGGGTTTGACTTTTCCCCAAAAAAGACTTTATTTACCAATGGCTGGTATTTTATTCTCAAATGATATCTCTATCAATCAGGACGGGTGGACTTATGCGGACTTATTGCAGTTTGAAGAAAGAGGGGATCTTTCCCCTTGCGGAACTCCTCATGAGAAAAATTTGTAAAAGGAGTATTTCAGTCACGGATCACGGTTCAGCACAGCCTGCCGGAGATCATGAACCCAATGCGAATATCGCTTATTTTCCGCGGCTGGAAACAGTCTCACAAAGAGGATGCAGTCAATCCCTGCGTAACCTCGCTTCTCCTTTCTCCATTCAATTGTTCAAATGTTTTTCTATTTCTTCCTTCAGAGTTCCTTGTTCGGATGTTCTTACTTCGAGGGTGAAAACAAAGGTTTTCACCCTTATAGAGCTCCTCATCGTAATCGCGGTCATCGCAATTCTCGCGGGACTGATGCTTCCGGCGCTGAACAAGGCGCGGGACATGGCGGCAGGAAGCAACTGCATCAACAATCTGAAACAGATCGGGCTCATGGCAATTCAATATGCGGACAGCTACGGGGGAACTTACGCTCCGGCGGTCAGTGTGGCGGAATGGACGCAGGATACCGGCTGGCCGAATAATCTGCGACAGTCCTGCAATGCACAGGCAAAGATATTCCAGTGTTCCAAAGACAACCGGCGGAAATTCTCCTACTCTCTGAACTGCACTCAGGTCTATGTCAGGGAAGGGAAGAACTTCGGTTCCTGGTATGACCGGGAGTTTTCCAAAGCCCGCATCGCCGCCTCCAGAATCATTCTTTTTGAAGAGGCTCCCACGGAAATGTTCACGGTGGAAGACTGCGACCTCGACAACTATACACAGGATACCGAAATGGACAAGTTCGACCGTCACACCGGGTTCGGAGTCAGTTTTGTGGACGGGCACGCCGAAAAGCTGAAAAGATATGACTTCACCAAAGTAACCTACTACACAGACAAAATGTCCAGGTGGATCAATCCGGACGGCTCCGGCTCCTGATCAGCTCACCGCGGCCCGGCGGAATGCGCCGGGGCTCATCCCCGTGGCGGAATGAATCAGGCGCGCGAAATGCGCCGGATCGGGAAGCCCCACCTTACGGGAAATCACATGAACCGGCAGATCGGTATTGCGCAATAAGGAAAGCGCACGCTGTATCCTGACCTGAAGCAGGTATCTGCCGGGACTCGTGTTCATTTTTTCCGTGAGAATCCGCGACAGCGTGGACCGGTGCACGCCCAGCATTTCCGCGATGATGTTGACGTTGACCTGACTCTGCATGTAATGGTCCCGGACAGTCTCGATGAAACACCGGATCAGCCTTGCTTCGGGAGTCGAGTCGTCATGGATGCCGCCGATCAGTGAAAGAATCTCTGTGATGATGCCGACCAGACGGCGCAGGCTGATCAGGCTGTTCTCTTTCAGTCCGCGCTCAAATTCCTGAAACAGTTCTTCAGGACAGCGCCCCGCGTTTTTCAGATGGATCGGATAATCATAGGAACGTATGAAATCTGCGGCGCAAGGGCCGTCGAAGGTGAGCCAGCGGAGCTTCCACGGAGCCTCCGTCCCTGCATTTTTCCGGCTGTTGCCGGGCAGGGAGTAAAATACGTCTCCTGTGCGGACAGTGAATTCATCTCCTCCGTCAATGGACACCTGTCCGCATCCGGAAGTGCACCAGTTGATCTGGACAAATGTCTTTTCCCCGCCGCCGTGAATCTCCGTATCCAATATGGAAGTCGTCTCGCCGCAGGAACGCGGAAAGAACGGCAGTTTCCATTCCGGCAGAGTATAGGGATTCGGACGACTGATGATCCTGTTTTTCAAATCACGCAGCATCATGCGACAAATATCCTTGTTTTACGACAAATCTTCCTCTTTTCCATTTCATATTCTTCGGTTATAATATGATGACAGCAATACAAAAAATCAAGGAGATTCATTAAAAATGCCTCAAAATTCCATTCTCATTTCGGGACGCGACATTCTGGTCAACGGAAAAAAAACACAGATCCGTTCGGGTGCAATGCACTATTTCCGCATCCATCCGGACTACTGGCGCGACCGCATTGTAAAACTGCGTCAGTGCGGGCTGAATACGCTTGAAACCTATCTCTGCTGGAATCTCCACGAACCATGCGAAGGCTGTTTCGATTTCACCGGATGGCTCGATTTCGTGAAATATGTCAGAATCGCGCAGGAGGAAGGACTTATGGTCATCCTGCGCCCCGGAGGCTACATCTGTTCCGAATGGGATCTCGGCGCCCTTCCCTCCTGGCTCCTGACGAAACCGGGGATGCACCTGCGCTGCATGAACGAGCCTTTTCTCAAGGCGCAGGATGCCTATTACCGCCGCGTTCTCGAACTCATCAAACCGCTTCAGTTCACACAGGACGGACCGGTCATCATGATGCAGATCGAAAATGAATACGGTTCCTATGGAAACGACCATGAATATATCGCTCATTGCAAAGGTCTTTTCCGTGACTGCGGAATCGAAATTCCCCTTTTCACCTCCGACGGAGCAGGAAACCACTGGCTCAGCGCAGGAACCGATCCAGAACTTCTGCCGACGGTCAACGGAAGAAATCATCCGGCAGACATGATCAGGGAGCTGGATGCGTTCCGCAGTCCGACGCCGCCGGTCATCATGGAACTCTGGAACGGAACCGGGCTTCACTGGGGCATCATGCGCCCGGAGCATAAAGCCGAAGACGTGCGGCGCGACATCGCCGAAGCCATGGAGCACAACATCAATTTCAATCTTTACATGTTCCACGGAGGCACGAACTTCGGTTTCACAGGAGGAGCCAACGGCGGCGCAAATCCGTTCGAAAATCCCTATAAGCCCATGCTGACCAGTTATGATGTGGACGCTCCCCTGAATGAATCGGGAGAACCAACCGGAAAATATTTCGCGATTCAGTCTGAAATCGCAAAACACGATCCCGGATTCCGGCCGGAAACACCCCGTGCAGTCATGAAAAAAGCTTATGGAAAAATCCGCCTGACGGAGTTTGCAACGCTGGAGGACTCACTGAACCTGATTTCCAAGGCAAGAAAAGCAGTTCATGCCGAACCGATGGAATATTACGGACAGAACTACGGATTCATTCTGTACCGCTACCATTTGGAAATTCCCGGCAATGTGCGTCTGCATGGGCTCAAGGACCGCGCGCTTGCCATGGTAAACGGAGAAACCGTCGCCGTGCTCTACCGCAATGACCGGAACCATTCTTTTCCCGTCCCGTTTCCCAAATGCAGGCTGGATATTCTGGTCGAGAATATGGGACGCATCAACTTCGGGTATCGCATGGACGAGGAATTCAAAGGAATCCGCCGCCTGACTTTGGACGGTCAGGAGCAGTTCCATTGCGAAGTCTGCAATCTGCCGATGGACAACCTCGAAAAACTCCGTTTCCAGCCGTTGGCAACGACAAAGAATGTCCCCTCATTCTACCGCGGGACGTTCGAAGCGGAGGAACTGTGCGACACCTTCCTGCGTATTCCCGCCGGCAATAAAGGAATTCTGTGGATCAACGGATTCAACCTCGGACGCTACTGGAACATCGGACCGCAGAAGACCTTGTACGTCCCTGCGCCTCTGTTGAAAAAAGGAGCCAATGAGGTAATCGTTTTCGAGCTTCACGGACTTTCGGAAAACAGTCTGGAATCCGTGGACACGGAGGATTTCGGGCCGCGCATTCCGATGATGCTGCCGTAATCCGAAACAGGGAGAATGCAGCAGAAGTTCATACTCTGCCGCACTCCTTCCTTGCATACCGGGAACTTATTTTCCGAAAAGCTCCAGTTTCTTTTTTTCCGCTTCCCCGTAAATTTCATTGTCGCGTTCCGTCCTGGCATAATGCCCGGTCTCTGCAATGAACCGTATCCGGTATTTGTCCGGAATCGAATTCGCAACACTGAACTGTCCGGCGGGAGCCACACAGGGGTCAAACAGCGCGGGAACGACAACGGCCGGAATCCGGAGATATTTCGCGGAAACCGCCGCATCGAAATAAGCAAGAACCTCCATCGCTTCGGGATGTTCCTGAACATATTTCCTTACAGCCTCCCCGCTTCCCGACGACTGATATTTCAAGCGCACCGGATTGTTGCCGAATGTCGGCACGCCGAGAAACGCCGCCTTGAACCGGGAATCCCACGGCAGCATCAGCGCCCCCATCCCGCCGCCCATGCTGGAACCCATATAGTTCAGATTTTCCGCGACGTCGGGGTACATGTCGATCAGAATCGTCGCCGCAAGCCAGAGATCCGTAATCACGCCCCGCAGGACATAAGTCTCTTTCGCGCGGATGCCGTGAAGCACATGTTTCAACGGACGCCACGGAATATCCCTGCACTGGGAAAGCCCCAGACCGCGCACGTTCGGACAGCACAAGGTAAAATCGGAATCGCAGGGCGGGGTGGACATGTTGCCATATCCCTGCCCGATCAGGATTCCCCCTCTGGACTGCTTTGGACGGGAAATCCACATCACGATTTCCCGGTTGTCCCAGGTCTTTGCGCGGACGACATAAATCCGGCAGTCAGGCAGTTCGCTCCAGACTTCACGTTCAATATGGTAATAGAGTTTATGTTCCATTGCAAGCGAACGGGTTTCCTCCCAGAACTTCCTGAACCCGGCGGGTTCGGGGGGCGCGGTCAGCTTCAACAGCTCCTCCTGAGAAAGTCCATTGGTCGGATCATACGGGAAATCATGCTTGATGTTCATTGGAAAAATCCCTTTTATTTCAACATTGCCTCGGCATGTTCATGCGCGATTTCTCCGCCGCCGAGCATACGCGATATCTCATTGATTCTTGAAGCCTTGTCCAGCCTGCGGATGTGCGTGGTGGTAACGTCCGCCGCGGACTCCTTGCTCACCATGAAATGAACAGAAGCGTTGCAGGCGACCTGCGGCAGATGCGAAATACAGAGAATCTGCTTGTTTTCCGCAAGCGCCGCAATCTCCTGCCCGACGCGCGACGCGGTCTCGCCGCCGATATTCGCGTCGATCTCATCGAAAATCAGAATCGGAATGGAATCCGCTTCGGCAAGCACAGTTTTCGCGGCAAGCATCACACGCGACAGCTCACCGCTGCTGGCAACCTCGCGCAACGGCATCAGCGGCACGCCGGGATTCGCGGTAAACATGAACTCAATCCTGTCCGCTCCGTCCGCCCCCGGCGCCGCATCCATGACAACGACTTCAAAGTCCGAACGTTTGAAACCAAGTTTTTTGAGTTCACTGCCGATTTGTTTCGCAAGTGCCTTCCCCGCTTTTTTCCGTGCGGCGGAAAGTCTCGCGCATGCGGCGGTCAGTCTGGATAAAAGCTCCTTTTCCCGTTTCCCGAAATTTTCGCGGATCACCTCGGAATTGTCATAGGCCTCAATCTTCGATTGCAGAAACGCAAGATGCGCAAGCACATCGTCCAGCGTGGGTCCATACCTGCGCTTCATCGTCTGAAGCACACGCAGACGCTCCTCCATCGCCATGAACTCGCCTTCGTCGATATCGACCTCGGACGCATGGTCCGTCAGGTCGTTGGAAAGCGACATGACCTGCGCAGAGATTTCTTCAATCGCACGGATGAACTGTTCCGCATGATCGGGATCGAATTTTTCCAGATCGCCAAGCATCCGCCGGACCTGCCCCACGCGGTCGGCAAGGGAATCTTCGCATTCGGACAGCGCGTTTGCGGCGGTCAGAGCGACCTCGATAATACTTTTGGAATGCGCCGCGACCGTGTGTCTCGCTTCCAGTTCCTCATCTTCGCCGGACACCGGAGCCGCCTTCTCGATTTCCGCGGCGTCTCTGCGGAACCGCGCGGTTTCCTCGGCGGACGGCATGGATTCCGCAAAGCTTTTCTTCTCCTGACGCAGTTTTGCAAGTTCGCTCCAGACGGCGCGCACTTCCGCGAGTTCCGCGTCAAGCCTGCCGAAACGGTCCAGCATGTCAAGCTGATTCTGGTTTTTCAGGAGCTGGTGATTCTCGCTTGCGCCGTGAATATCCACCAGAACCTCACCGATCCGGTGCAGGATCTGAAGCGTCACCGGCGACTCATTCACAAAATTCCGGCTGGAGGATGCGGTAATGACACGGCGCACCAGCAGATTTCCGGCAGGATCGGACTCAATTCCCGCTTCATCCAGAATCGCTTTCACGCGGGATGCGGAACCGTCGCCGACAAAAAACTCGCCGGAGACTTCACAACGGTCGGTCCCGATACGGATCGCCGACTTGTCCGCACGCCCGCCGAGCAGAAGCCCGACTCCGCCCATGATGACCGATTTTCCGGCGCCGGTCTCTCCCGTAATCACATTGAATCCCGGTCCGAATTCCATATCCGCCTTGTCAACAAGCGCAAGGTTCTTCAAACGCATCCATTTCAGCATGTCTTCCCATATCCTGTTTGAATGAAACAATGGCAGTAATATAACTCACTCCGGGGAAAAGCCAAACGGAAAAAACAGAGATTCCGCCCCTTCTCCCTATTCCATCTCCACGCTCCAATGCTGAAACGCGGGAGTTTCGTAAGGATGCGCCTCTTTCAACGCTGCAATCACGTCCCGGATCCGCCCCTCCGGGCAGATCATTTCCAGTTTCCATTCCGTGACATGTTCCACACGTCCCTGCGCACCGATAAACGGGTCCGACCCCACCAGCGGGCGGAACTGTCCGCGCCCGCAGACCTGAAAACAGCAGCAGTCGTAATTGCCGACCGCACCGGCGCCCGCGGCGAACATCGCGTCTTTTACAATTCCGGCATGGGTTTCCGGGACATAAACATCAATTCTTCTGTATTTCATGGAGTTAAAATCTCTCTTTCCGGGAAAAACGGCATTTTTTTGAAAGAAATATACCCTGAAACGCCATTTTTAACAGTCCGGAAGTTGACAGAATCAATAAATTGTGGCAAATTACCGCATGTAGAAATATAAAACAAGGAGACTCACAGTGAAATTCATCGGTGACAAGATAGCCATCGGCGAGATTCCGGCAGCGGATATCGCGGCAAAGTTCGGAACCCCCACTTATGTTTACGACGAGCAGAAGATCCGGAAAAATTACCGGCGCGCCTTCAATGCGTTCGCAAAACATTATCCCGACTTCAAAATGTTCTATGCCGTCAAGTCCTGCAACAATCCGGCGATCGTCAATATTCTGCGCCAGGAAGGCGCCGGCGTCGATGCAGCCAGCGTCAATGAAATCCTGCTCGCAAAACATGTCGGGCTCGGCGGCGAAGACGTGATGTTCAGCGGCAACTTCCTGTCCGACGACGACATCAGGCAGGGACTGGAAAGCGGGGTCATCTTCAACCTCGACGACATCTCCCTCCTGCCGCGCCTGCTCAAGTTTGGCAAGCCGGAAATCCTTTCGTTCCGCGTCAATCCCGGGTACGGCAAGAGCAATGTCGGCGAATTCGTCACGAACGCCGGTCCCAACGCCAAATTCGGAATTCATCCGGACAAGGTCATGGAAGCCTACAAGCTCGCGAAAGAGGCGGGCATCAAGCGTTTCGGCGCACACATGATGACGGGTTCCTGCATCACGGACGCGGAATATTTCCCTTTCGTAACGGGTCTCCTCATGGACATCATCGGAAAAACCGGCAAGGAGCTCAAGATCGACTTCGAGTTCATCGATCTCGGCGGCGGCCTCGGCATCCCCTACAAACCCGGCGAACCGGCGCTTGACCTTGAAAAGGCGGCGGAGCTGACCGCAAAGATGTTCCGCAGCAAAGTGGCGGAATACGGGCTCAAGCCCCCGCAGCTCAAGATGGAACCCGCCCGTTATTTCGTCGGCAACGCCGGATACCTGATCGGGCGCGTCCACTCCATCAAGGAGTCCTACAAGAAAATCGCCGGTACGGACATCGGCATGAACACGCTGGCGCGTCCCGCGATGTACGGTTCCTACCACCATATCTATGTGGACGGCAAGGAACAGGAACCGCGTGCCGCAATCGGTTTGTGCGGTCAGCTCTGCGAAAATACAGACTTCTGGGTCAAGGAGCGTGAACTTCCCGCCTCCATAGCCGAGGGCGATCTGGTCGTCGTGGAAAATGCGGGCGCCTACGGTTTCGGCATGAGTTATCAGTACAACGGGCGTCTGCGCCCCGCCGAGGTTCTGGTCAACGGCGAGGAAGCCACATTGATCCGGACACGCGAGGATTTCGACGACATGATCCGCCACACGTTCGTGCCGAGCCGTCTGAAGAGCTGATTTTCAGGATATTTTTAAGTTTTTAACTTTGCAATCTTGGAAAAACACGCTAGATTAGACACAGTATCAATCATGGAGTAAAACTATGCTTCTTCAGAAAGTTGCCAGATTTCTATCAAGTGACATCGGTATCGACCTCGGGACGGCGAACTGCCTTGTCTATGTAAAAGACAAGGGGGTTGTGCTGAACGAGCCGTCTGTCGTCGCGATCAGCGAACGGAGCAAAGAGGTTCTTGCCGTCGGAGAAGAAGCAAAGCGGATGCTCGGGAGAACTCCGGGGAACATCAAGGCGGTCCGCCCCATGAAATACGGCGTGATCGCGGATTTTGAAGTGACGGAAGCAATGCTCCGGTATTTCATCCAGAAAGCAAAAACCAAGGTCCCGGCAAGGTGCCGTCTCGTCAAACCCCGTGTTCTTGTCGCGGTTCCCTCCGGAATCACGGAAGTGGAGACGCGTGCGGTAAAAGACAGTGCGGAACGCGCCGGAGCCAGTGAAATCTTTCTGATCGAAGAACCCATGGCGGCGGCAATCGGCGTCGGGCTTCCGGTATCGGAACCGTCCGGCAGCATGATCGTCGATATCGGCGGCGGCACAACCGAGGTTGCGGTCATCTCTCTTTCAGGAATTGTCGAAGCAAAAAGCGTACGCGTCGGCGGCGATGAGATGGATCAGGCGATCATCCAGCACATGAAGCGGGTTTACAATCTGATGATCGGCGTGAGAACCGCCGAGGATATCAAGATTCAGATCGGCAGCGCCTACCCGGAAGAAAACAATGAAGTCTTTACGGAGGTCAAAGGCCGTGACCTCGTTTCGGGGCTGCCCAAGACGATTAAAGTTTCTTCACGTGAAATACGCACGGCATTGCAGGAACCGGTTACAAGCATCGTGGAGGCGGTCCGCAGCACACTGGAACGTTGTCCGCCGGAACTTGCCGCGGACCTGATCGACCGCGGGATCATGCTTGCAGGCGGCGGTTCGCTGCTGCGCGGTCTGGATCGCCTGATTTCCGAGGAAACCGGACTCCCCGTTTTTGTCGCGGACGACGCCTTGAAAGCTGTTGCCAACGGTACCGGCGTGGTTCTTCAGGAAATGGACAACATGTCCAGCGAGCGCTGAGTCGAATCAGATCAATATCAGGACGGCGGAGAATTCCAGCCGTCTTTTTTTATGCTCCCTGCAATCTCTTGCAGAACTCGCGCGGGGAACAGCCGGTATGTTTGCGGAAGTCGTTGGAAAAATAAAGCTGATTCTGATAGCCGCAAAGCGCCGCAACCTCCTTGATCGGAATTGATTTGTTCTGGAGCAGATTCTTTGCATAATTGATTCTCTGGCTGATCAGAAACTGGATCGGAGTCATGTTCAGATGCTTTTTGAACAGACGCGTCAGAGTCGCCTTACTGCATCCGGTTTCCAGGCTCATATCCTCCAAAGTCAACTTCTGGAAAATATTCTGCTCCATGAAATGGCGGCAGACGATCAATTCCTGCGGCAGGGCGGTCGTCTGCCGCGTCGTTGCGATCTCCATAAGAAAAGTATAAGCCAGAATGGAGAGTTCGGAGACGGACTCCTGTTTTTTTTCATGCAGCAGGAAACAGATCCGTTCATGCAGTTCGACAATTTTCCGGGATACAAAATCGGGAATCACCAGAAACGAGTCCAGTTCCAGAGTCTTGACCAGAATCTTGAGCGCCATTCCGCTGAATCCGATGCATTTCTTGACGCAATACCCGGCGGGCCCCGTTTCCAGTTTATGGGAACCGAACGGAATCAGCCCCAGTTCTCCGGGCTTAAGCAGGGAAATGCCACCGTCATAATAAATTTTCAGATTCCCCTCCTGGACAATCTGAATATCCAGATTTTCAAAATGGTTATGGCTGACCCAGTATCCTTTCGTATATCTGCTGTCTCCCGCAAAGACGGGCCATAGAGTCATTGCCTGAAAAGTCGGCGGAATCCACGAATTCATGTTTTCCCTGATGAAAGGCTTGGCATTCTGATTGTAAGTTGTATCCCGCTTGATTTTCATTCGGAGAGATCCCTTATACTTTTGCCATGTTATCGTTTTTTTATATATTTTTGCTTTGATTTTACATAATTTATATCTGAATGCCTATTGTTTCAAATCCGGTTTTGATTATAATATATAATAAAGATTCAAAATGGTATCTATTACCGGAACAGATGGAAAATCATGGTAATCAGGAGGGAAAAATGGCAGTCGCAAGAGAAAAAAGGGAAGCGTGCGGGATACATCGCAGTTCTTCCGGTGGAGAACAGACGGAACACAATCAAACCTCCGGTCCTGTTTCTTTCTTCATTCAAATGTTCGATTGTTTTAATGTTCCATTGTTCCAATGTTTTCCCGCTCCTTTTTCCTTCCGTGTTCCCTGTTCGAGATTCTTACTTCGCAGGGTGAAAATAAGGATTTTCACCCTGATAGAGCTCCTCAGGAGAAAACGTTGTAAAAGTGGTATTTCATTCCGGCAACAAGACTGGGCAGGACGTTGCCAGTCCCCTGATCCTGTTTCTTCTTTCTTCCTTCCATTGTTGAATTGTTCCAATGTTCAATTGTTCAATTGTTTTTCTACTTCTCCCTTCCGTGTTCCCTGTTCGAGATTCTTACTTCGCAGGGTGAAAATAAGGATTTTCACCCTGATAGAGCTCCTCATCGTGATTGCAATCATAGCGATTTTAGCGGCAATGCTGCTGCCGGCATTGAACAATGCAAAGAATGCCGCCCGCGAAACATCCTGTAAAAATAATCAGAAACAACTGGGACTTCTGCTCACAAGTTATGCGAATGATTATGACGGATGGGTCTTGCAGGGCAACGGCACCGAACACTTCATTTCTTTCCTGACACGGGAAATGGGAATCAAATTCGCATGGAACCGCCCGGATACGCTCAAGGCGTATCACTGCCCCGCCTCCAATGCGGATTTGAATTTGACATCTGTCGCTTATCTTGGACAGCCGCTTTACGGTTCTCATCTGATCACCACACAAACTTACTACTCGAAGAAAGTATTCGGCTACGATGCGCCTTACGGCGTTTATTTCCGCAACATCTTCAAAGGCGACGGCATTCCAAGCACATGGCATTTCGTCGGCGATACAGCCAACAAGGTTCTCAACGGCAAAGCGCAGGGAACCGACTATTATTATACTTATGACAAAGGCAGCGGCGAATGGGGATATCTCCATATGAGGCATAAAAACAAGATCAATCTCTGGTTTGCGGACGGACATGCCGGCGGCGTAATGCCAATCGACTTGAAGCCGGTTTACAACGTCAGAACCTATCGTCTTGAGAACGGCGTACAGATTACATTATAAATCAAAATTCAAAGAAAGGATCTTCAATGAAAGGTGGACTTTTTGCAGCCCTGTTATGTCTGGGGCTCACTCTCGCGGCGGCTCCGAATCCGGAAAAAATCGCGGACGTGAAAGCGGGAAAAACCGATACGGCGTATGCCTCGTGGTGGGGATTCCGGGAAGAGGATTCCGCGGAATTCCTTCAGGCGGCAATCAATTCCGGCGCAAAGAAAGTGGTCATAGACTACACAGGAAAGGACTGGATTACCGGAAAAACGTTGATCCTGCCATCCAATCTGGAACTTGTGATCGCCGACAAAGTGACCGTCAAAGCAAAACGCGGGGCGTTCAAAGGTCTCGGCGATTCCCTGTTCAAGGCTCCGGGGAGCAGGAATACGACGATCCGCGGCGAGGGCTCCGCGAAACTGATGATGAACCGCAAGGATTACGAGGATAAAACAAAATACCGTCTTGGAGAATGGCGGCACATCATCTACCTGCAGGGTGTCACGGACTTTACGATCCGCGACATTCTGCTGACCGGAAGCGGCGGCGATGGAATTTACGTCGGAGCGGGAATCCAGCCTTACTGTAAGAATCTGCATATTGAAAATGTTACCGCCGATGACGGAAACCGTCTCGGAATCGCCATCATCAGCGCAGAAGACCTGCTGATCAGAAACTGCCGCTTCATCCGCACCGCGGGAGCGTCTCCCGCAGGCGGACTGGACTTCGAGCCGAATCGTCCGGTGGAGCGCCTCGTCAACTGCGTCGTGGAGAACTGCCTGTTCGAAAACAACCGCGGCGCAGGGATCAGCGTCTCCCCGAATCACCTGAACAAGGACTCTGTTCCGGTCTCCATCACGTTCAGGAACTGCCGCTCCGTCGGAAATGCGCACGGACTCTTTCTTTATCCGTCGCGCAACTCCAAAGCATATCCGGCAAAAGGGAAAGTGGAATTCATCAACTGCGAATTCCTGAATAACAACAATCTGTTTCAGGACCCCGTCACGGACAGCATCCGGTTCCTGTTCAGGAACTGCAAATTCACACCTGCCGGAACCACGGGGGCTGTAATGCAGATCATCTGCAAGCACGCGCCCGGACGCAAGATCGGCGGACTTGATTTTGAGAACTGCACCGTTGTATGCGACCCGGTAAAAAATCCTCCTCTTGCTCTGCTTTACCAGGGAACGGGCTCCGTTTCCGATGAAATCACAGGCACATTGAATGTTGTGAACGGCGGCAGAACGGAAAAATTCGATTTCCCGGCGTTTGTCAGGGAACGGCAGGACTATTTCAACCGGATCAACAATCTGAAAACGGCGTCCGCTGTCGATCTGAACACTCTGAACAGAATGAAAACGGCACGTCCCCGCTTCCAGAACGAAGCATGCCTGCGCGGAAATTTCACCTATCTCCAGTATGCGGAGAAAGGCGAAACCGTCACGGTCAACGTGCGCATCATCTCCGGCGGCTATCCGCAGAATGTGGATGTCAAACTGAATGCGCCGGACGGAAAGCTCATCCGGAATGCTTCATTCCCGCCGGATAAAAAGGATCATGCGGTCACATTCACGGCAAAGGAATCCGGTTATTACACCCTGACGGGCGTCACGGTCCAGCGTGTGGACATTTCCTCCTCGCGTCCGGGCGGCGCCTATCTGGTGAAAGACGGCTTTCAGGTTCTGCTGCCGATCTCCGGCAGACTTTATTTCGAGGTGCCGGAGGGAGTCTCCGAGTTTCAGCTTGGAATCTCTGCCGATCAGCGTGCCTCCGTCGCGCTTCTGAACCCCGAAGGCAAGACGGTCATGGAACAGAAGGACGTCAACTCCATGACTCTGTTCACGGGAAAGCGCGCCGACGCCTCCCGTTCCGAAATCTGGGCAGTCGAGATCAGAAACGCAGTCTGGCAGGTCAGTATCAAGATGTACGAACCGCTGATTCCCCTGCTCTCCTCCAATCCCGACACTCTGCCGCTGAAAGGCAACCCGGAAAAGGCGGTCAAAGGGTTCATTCCACAGGCGAAGAAAACCCCTGCCTTTGCCAATGCAGGCTTTGAACAGATCCGCAACGGTTTTCCACTCTACTGGCAGAAACCCGGCGTCCCGCAGGCAAAGATCTCGGTTGTCACGGAAAAACCCTTTGAAGGAGGCAATGCGCTCCGGATCGAAACACCGGCGGATCTGATTCTGATGAGTTACAGTTTCATCCGGGTCAGTCCGGGGACAAAGATCCGAACCTCCGTTCAAGTCCGCGGACAAGGCAGGTTCCGTTTTGAGCTGTCGAATTACTACGCGGCGAATAAACGCTGGGTCCGCCCGAATACCTTTTCACCGGATTACAAAGTCGATTCCGCGGAATGGAAAGAATTTTCTTTTGAATCCACGGTTTCCGATCAGGAATCCGCAGACGGGAAAATCGGCTGGCTCCGTTTCGTCCTTCTGATTCACAAAGACAGCGCACTGGAATTTGACGGCTGCCATATCGAACCCGTGAAATAACAGGCAGAGGAAATACAGCCGGGACCTGCAGAACAGGCTCCCGGCTTTGCAGACAACGCTGCCGGCATCTCCTGCGTCTGCAAGAGGTTTTCCATTCTGCGGCAATCCGCCCGTTCTTCATTTCTCCATCGGGGTAAACGTCAATCGGACAGCCCCCTTCGCAACAGGTTTCCTGAAACGGATTCCCAGGCGGAACACCTTGACTTTACTCCGGACATTCTCTTTGATTTCTTCGGTAAACATTTCGACCTCTCCGCCGGAATTTTCTATTGACAGAGCCATCTTTTCGCCGTTGTGCTCAACGGTCAGACTCTTTCCGGGCAGACCGGAAAGTTTTCCGAGATAGACCATCGCAGTCTCGAACTTCTTCGGCACATCGAACTCAAACGTATCCGTGACACAAAATGTTCCGCTGCCTTTGCGGGAGTAATCAAAGGCACGGGTCAGGTTCCTGATTCCCGGCACAAAGTAGGCTTTGCTCAGATCCAGTACAACACGGTCCTTCGCACTGCCGGTCAGATGCTTTTCCACAACGGCAGCCTTTGCATTGCGGCTTTCCGGCTGAAGTTTGCCGTCAATCACAGGGACACTGTGACCATAAGAATTCAGGAGTTTGCTCTCATAACGCTGCTTGTTGAATGTCCGCCAGTTGTAAACTTCGGCACCGGGATCGACCGCGATAATACCGTCCTTTCCCTGCACGACAACATACGAGCCGATATCATTGTGATTATGTCCCTCCAAGTTATAACCGCCTTTGAAGGAAACGCCGAAACGGACATTCTCCGCCTCGCCCGGACGCAGAATCCAGACCTGCGCTTTTTTATACTCCGTGACGGCGGGCAGCCGGACTTCCGCACGGGAGGAATCCGCAACCGGTATCAGATGCCCGTTCAGGTGTGCCAGCTTCACAGGAGCCGCTGGAACATCCTGCAGCAGATAGTTGCACCAGTCCAGCACCACGGGCGAGCATTTTGCAAAAATTGTGCAGTCGGCATAGGCAGGGGCTATCCGGTCCGAAATCAGAATATGATAAGGGTACATCGTCGCCTCGCAAGCGCCGGGAATCCGCTTTATCAGGTTGATCTTTCCTTTCGACGCCTGCAGGAACAAGGTATCCGCCAGCAGGAAATAGCCATGCCCGTAGCTCCAGTAATCGAATCCCTCGGAAGTATAACCCTCGCCGTTGAATCCTGAGATGTAATAATCCAGATGATTGGCGCAGCGGGTCAGCAGCTTTGCACGGCGCACAGGATCAATATCCGCAGCGGCAAGAGCAACCGTGATCCCTCCCAGGCAAACCGCGGTCCAGTTTCCGCCCGCGCCCCTGATCCATCCCTCGCCGTAATAGGGTTTCACAAACAGGCGTTCGAACGAACTCACTATGCGCAGGTCGATCTCCCGCTGCAGTTTCCGGTACAGTTCCGGCTCCAACACCGGACGCAGGACATAAGCCACGGAAGAAAGAAATGCTCCGGTGGAAGTGCTGACAAGTTCCAGCGGGAAACCGGCGCGCTTCACAGCATACTGTTTCCGGTCGAAATCCGGTGTCGTCCACGGAATCTCACAGTAAGTCTTCAGCATCTCCTGAATCGCCGGAAGGAACGATTCGGTGTCGTATGAAACACAATACCCGATCAGCAGATCGAAAAGGACACTGTGGTACGGAGCAAACAGACGGGTATGATAATCCCTTCCGTATTTTTTCTCATCCGTATAAAATTTCATATATTCTTCCGGAGTCGGCGCGGCGGGCATTTTTTTCAGATGTCCGTATGCCCGTCTCGTGATTCTCTGCAAATAGGCGGATTCCCCGCCGTATTTTTTCCAGAAATTCCGGTCGGTGACGGGTGGGACAAAATACCACGGCGCAGACGGCATGTTTTCACGGATTTCCGTCTCCGTAAAAATTTCCGGTTCCCGGGCATTCCGTTTCGGCGAACCGAAATCAGCCCCTGCAATACACCAGGCAACGCACATCATCAGGCAACAACTGAACCATCTCATCGTCTTTTCTCCCTGTTTCAATATCCTGCGGTTTTTCTCGGATCGAATCCCTTGTAAAACGGATCGCGCCATCCCCATTCACTGCCGAGTGTTCCGTTCGTTCTGGAATACTGCCCGCGGCGGGTTTCAAATTCCTGCATCCGGAACTGTCCGGCATGACCATCCACAAACGCGGCATTGAACGTTCTCCCGGCATGACGGTATCCTGACACTTTATAACCGGAAGGAACCAGCGGCGGATTTGCCGCCACGGCAAACTCATTCATATTGTAATTGTCCAGAAACAGCATTGCCTCAGAGGTCTGATAGCAGGCGTTTGTTTTGCGATAATAACCATACATATCGGGAGAACCTCCTTTTCCGCTCAGAAGCCCGTTGATCGCATAATGGGAATAAGCGAATTTGTTATCCGTGTACCAGCCGAAAGGATACGGTTCAGCCGGACAGACAAAGGTTCCTTTCGTTTTACTGTAATTGTAAACAACACCGTACTGGCTCGGCTTTCCGCTGGAACCGTCCCCGCCGAGCAGCTTGACCCAGATGTGCTCCAGATCTTCGTATTTTCCCGGAACAATGTATTCCTGATTGTCATCGGAATAGAGTGCTGCGGCAAGGCCGAGCTGTTTCAGGTTGCTTTTGCAGGAAATGCTTTTTGCCATATCCTGCGCTCTGTTCAGCGCAGGCAGGAGCATTCCCGCCAGAATCGCGATGATCGCTATTACGACCAACAGTTCTATCAATGTAAAACACCTTCTTTTCATAAAACCTCCCTGTTCTCTTGTTTTATATTAAAAATCTGCATTCTTTCACCTCTACGGAAGCGCTTGCAATCTCTTTCAGCGGGGCGGCGCCGGACAGATGAAATTCCTCAATATAATTCACCGCCCGTTCCCCCATCTGCTTCAACGGCATCTTGATGAAAGAGAAAGGAATCTTCATGGTCTCGCCAAGTTCGGCAATATCGTCGAAACAGAACAGCGACAGCTCCTCCGGAATCCGGATATGCAATGAGGAAATCACCGGCATCAGGCTGAGCGTATTGTTCCCATGCAGAATAAAAATGACATCCGGCGGACTGTTCTTCAATACATGAATGAACTTTTCCATGCTTTCCGGCAGACTGTTTCTCACAGTCAGTTCCGGGTCCACCGGAATCCCGTTTGCCCTGTGGGCGTCCTGCCATGCGGCAACTCTTCCGGAAAACTGCATCAGGTGATATCCGTCGGGACCGTAAAGCGCAATCCGCCGGGCACCGTTTCTGATCATCCGGTCGATTACCCGGTAGGTTTCCTTGTAGTAATCCACAGAAATATAGGAAAGTTCCTTTGAAACCGGAAAACGGTTGAGCAGGACCACCGGAATTCCCTGTTTCGCCAGGGCCACATAACTGCTCTCCTCCTCGCTCGTGGGCAGAATACTGGTAAGGATAATACCGTCGAGCTCTTTTGCATACAGCTCCCGATGTGTCCGGGGCAGAAACTTGACGGTATGCCCGTGCGGCTCCGCGGCGGCAAGAATGCCGCTCAGAAGTTTGTCGCTGTAAAACGCCGTATTATGAAATGATTCCGAAGGATTCCAGTCAATGCCGATCTTCAGTTTTCTTTCTTTGTTACTGCGGGGCTGCGATGTGACAATCGAGCCGATTCCCGGCTGGCGGATCACCAGAGATTTCTCGACAAGCAGCCCGATCGCCCGTCTGATCGTCGGACGGCTCGTCCCGTATTGCACCGCCAGTGCATTTTCCGACGGCAGCGGCATACCGGGCAACAGTCTGCCGTCCTGAATCCGGCTCAGGAGATCTTCATAAATCGGCTGGAATACGCTTTTAGCCATCACTCACCTTTAACATGTTGCTTTTACATGTTAAATATTATACGCAAAAATCCGGATTTGTCAAGGGGCAGGAAGAAAGAAAATTCGATTTTTATTTCAAAACCGGAAATGTTCCAACAGGAAAAATCCGAGAGTTCCGGCAGGCTTCACGCAGTAATTGCCATATCCCGAACGGCTCCCGAAGCAAAAGAACCGCCGCCATAGGCAAACAGGTTTGTCGTTACCGGGATGAGCTTGATTTTTCTATTCTTCCTGCGTGCCTGACTCTCAACAGCCGATCCGTATCATCGAAAAATTAAAAAAAACGAGTTTTTATTGAATTGGGGCTTGAGATTTTAAAATTCTGCATTAAATTTAACCCCATTGTTTTTTAACAGGAAACTATCTATTAGGAAAAGAGTCTTTCATGGGAAACCTCAGAAAAAAACGTCGCACAAAAATAGCTCAGCATAAACGCAAAAAAATGCGTAAGGCTATGCGTCACAAGAACAAGTAATACGTGTCCTTCTTTGTGCATGGAATTTGCGGGAGAGTTCAATCTCTCCTCTGACGCGTATCTGCGGTATTCCTTCTCATAAAGCCGTCTTGATGGAATGCTTTCTGTTGTGGAAGGAATACCGTAATGTTTGTACATCTGCCGGAAAAATCGTTGATACTGCTTTCCGTTACGGTCTGCGGATTTTTTCTGTGTACCGTTTCCGCATCGGATATCGTTTCCGATACGCAGCAGGAGGAACCGGATGCCGTCTGGGATGTTACTCTTCCGGAACAGGAGGAACGCTCCATTGAGAACAATACCGCTTTTTATGCCGTTCTCAATGAATTGAGCCGGACACGCAGTTTCACGGATGCCCAGATCAAAAAGCTTTTTGAAGTGCTCGACAAGACTCCGGACTCGCCGTTTCTTGCCGCAAATCTGCTCTCCGAGCTGCGGCTGAACAACAAAGCCGGACTGCTGACGGAACAGTTTTCCGCTCTTGCGCAGAAACATCCCTCCCGTTTCATGCTGACGGCGATTGCCGCCGATCTGCTTCAGATGCAGAAACGCAATCAGGATGCCATTGCTCTCCTCCGGAAAGCGGCGGATTATCTGATGGCGGCGGAAAACAGGGATGAACTGCTTCACCGAAAGCCGAATTACGCGGAATACATTCTCCTGAAACTTGCGATTCTGCTTGCCATGGAAAAGGATTATGAGAGTTCCGAAAAACTGATTCAGAGGATTGCTTCATGGAAAGATTTCAAGGACAATCTCTTTCTCAAACAACTGAGCCTCATCAACTATGCGGCGATGCGCAAGACGGCTTCGGACAGCCGTTTCCTGTGGATCTTCCCCTCTGAAAAAGAGAAGATGCGCGAGAAGTTCGACAGAACTGCGGAAGAATATCTGAAAGAACTCGCCGCGATCCAGGAGAAAGGGAAAAACGTCGATCTCAGAAAGAACAATGCCGCATTGAGTCTCCTTGCATTGGAGAAACATTCCGGGACGGACTCCGTGATTCTCGGCAATCTCCTGAACAATCCGGCAGACGCCTCCTCCATGCTTTCTCTGGCGGAACACTATATGCGTCAGAAAGAATCGGCATTGGCGGCACGTGTCTGGAAACAGATTTTCCGGATGACGCAGAACCAGCCGCTCTGGTTTTATCTTGCGTATGGAAACGCTCTTGCCGCTGCAGGAATGACCGGAGAGGCGGTCAGCCTGTATGAACTCGCCCTGCTGATGGCTCCTGCGGACAACAATCTCAAACTGCGGATCGGTCAGCTTCTTTACAGCGAGGGGAAATATCAGGAGGCTCTGAATGCCGTCCGTGAACTCCCGATACCCGCCGCGCGTTATCTGGCGGCACTCTGCTGTCATTTCCTCGGCAAACCGGAGGAATCCCTGAAATTTTTCAAGGCGTTCTTCGAGTCTCCGCAGGATACCGGCGGCTCCGCCCCGGATTACATGCCGTTTCTTTATGCCGAAAATGCGGAAAAGGCGAAAAAATACCGGCTTGCGGAACAGATTGCGCGCGACTGCCTGAAAAAGAATCCGGACTCTCCCGACGCACTGAATTACCTCGGCTACACCTTTGCGGAGCGCAATACGAATCTGGAGGAGGCGGAAAAACTGATCCGCCGCGCGTTGAAACTCAAGCCGGAAAACCGGGATTACCAGGACTCCATGGCGTGGCTTCTTTATCGCAGAAAACAATATAAGGAAGCGCTGGAATGGATTGAAAAAGCAATGTCATCCGAACCGGAAAAGGCATTCAGTGCAACCGTTTACGATCATGCGGGCGATATTTATTATGCTCTCGGAGACAGGAAAAACGCGGTTCGCTGCTGGAAAGAGGCTGTCACGAATTACAGCCCCGAACCTGTCGACATCAGTAAAATACTCAAGAAGATCAAAGACGCAGGCGGAAAATGGTGAAGAATCCTTTTCCATCCTCCGTCCGCAAAATTGCCGTTCCCGCGCCCGCCGGTATTCCTGACCGGAAGCGGCTGGACGATTCGCTCGCACTGCTTCATTCCTTTGGAATCGAGACGGTTCCCGGCAGGCACATCTTTGCCGAATCCGGGGAATCCTACTTTGCCTCATCCAAAGAGAACCGGGCGGAAGATTTCAACGCTTTTCTCCATGATCCGTCCATCGACCTGATTCTCTGCGCACGCGGCGGCTACGGCTCCATGCAGATCCTGCCCCTGATCGACTGGAAGACGTTGAGACGACGCAATCTTCCGGTTGTCGGTTTCAGCGACATTACGGCGATTCATCTGGCGATGCTCAGGAAAAAAGCCGGTATTCCGATTGCCTCGCAGATGGCGGCGCGTCTTTCGGCTGCGCTTGCCGACAAGCGGACCGCAGACTCCATGGAACGGGCGATAGGTTTGGCATTTCACCCTGAAACCGCATCTTTCCGGGAAGTCGCAGACCTTTCCCCCGTCGGCAATGCCGGAGATGCCAAAGGCAAAATCATCTGTGCGAACCTGACCATGCTGACTGCATTGACGGGAACCGGGTATCTGCCGTCCTTCCGGAATAAGATTGTGATTCTGGAAGACATCGGGGAGCCGCCGCGCAAGCTCGACCGGGCACTGGTTCAGCTCCTGCTGGCAGAAACGTTCTCCTGCGCATCGGCAGTTCTCTTCGGAGACTATACGGACTGCGGCACACCGGAAGAACACCGGCGCATTTTTGAACGTTTTGCCGCGGAAACGGATGTCCCGGTCTATTCCGGGCTCAATTTCGGACACGGCATTCCCTCGCTTTCCTTCCTCTGCGGGGAAGATGCCGCAATCCGTTCCAACACCCTGTTCTGCCGGGGCTGATCTTTCCGCTGCAAAGTGCGTCTCACTCTTTCTTCAGACTGTCCAGCAGGCTGAAGACGCATTTGCCGTCCACGATCGTGCCGACCGCAAGCCCTTTGTAGCGGTAACCGTTGAACGGCGTATTGCGGGATTTGGAATAAAATTTGTCCGCATCCACGACACCCTCTTTCTCCGGATCAAGAATCGTAATATCCGCGGGACGCCCGTTTTCCAATGTGCCGATCGGCATCCCGAGAACATCCGCGGGACCTTTGGTGAATTTGGATATCAGGGCGGGAAGATCAAGATACTGTTTGTGATAAAGCTCCGTAAGGCAGATCTGAACTGCCGTTTCAAGTCCGATGATACCGAACGGGGCATAGTCGAATTCAACCGTCTTCGCCGTATTGGTATGCGGCGCATGGTCTGTGGCTATGACCGTGATCGTGCCGTCGCGCAAGCCCTCGATTACCGCCAGACGATCCTCCTCGGAACGCAGGGGCGGATTCATTTTGTAATTGGTATCGAACTTTTTGATTTCGACATCCGTGAGGGAGATATGGTGCGGAGTCGCTTCCGCCGTAATCTGAACGCCTTCTTTCTGCGCAGTGCGGATGATCGACAGCGAACCTTTTGTGGAGACATGCTGGATATGCACTTTCCAGTCTGCGGTTCTGGCAAGAATCGCGTCACGGGCGACGATGAGCTCCTCCGCCGCTGCCGCCATGCCTTTCATTCCCAGAAACACCGACCAGTGACCTTCATGCATGACGCCGCCGCTGGCAAGAACCGTATCTTCGCAGTGATCAAGAATCGGCAGTTTGAAAGTGCGCGAGTATTCGATCACATGGCGCATAAGCTCATGATTCTGAACACATTTCCCGTCATCGGAAAGCGCCACGACTCCGGCGGCTTTCAGTCCGCCGATGCCCGCCATCTCCTGTCCCTCCAGACCTTTGGTGATCGCGCCGCAGGGAAGCACCTTGACGACGCCTTCCGCCTGAGCATAAGTCCTGATGTAATGGATGGTTCCGGGGTTGTCCGCACACGGACTTGTGTTCGGCATGGCTACAATGGAGGTGAATCCGCCTGCTGCCGCCGCCAGCGTTCCGGTGTGAATGGTTTCCGCATCCGTCTTGCCGGGCTGCCGCAGGTGGACATGCAGGTCGATGAAACCGGGAGCGAGAACATATCCCGCCAGGTCAACGACTTCCGCATCTTTCAACGTTGCGGGATCGGCGAACACGCCATTCTCCACACCGATGTCCATGACTTTGTCGATATTCCGCGCGGGATCGATCACGCGCGCACCTTTGTAAATTCTCTTACTCATTTCAGACACCCCGCTACAAGGAACAATACCGCCATGCGGACGGCAAGCCCATTGGTTACCTGTTCAAGAATGACCGACTGCGGGCCGTCCGCCAGCGCAGATGCCAGCTCGACGTCGCGGTTGATCGGACCCGGATGCATGATCAAGGCGTCCGGTTTGATATATTTGAGGCTCTCTTTATCGAGCCCGAAGACTTTTGCATATTCGCCCGTGCTCGGGAAGAATCCGCTGCGCTGGCGTTCATGCTGAATACGCAGAAGATTCACGACGTCGGCACCCGCCAACGCTTCTTCCAGATTGTCGCAGACCCGGACTCCGGCAGCTGCGAATTCACGCGGAACCAGTGTGGACGGCCCGGCAAAAGTCACGTTTGCGCCGAGCTTGAGAAGTCCCCACATATCGCTTCTTGCAACGCGGCTGTGGAGAATGTCACCGATAATCGAAACGTTCAGCCCTTTCAGCGTGCCTTTCTTCTCGCGCATGGTGAAAAGGTCGAGCAGTGCCTGCGTCGGATGGCTGTGCGCGCCGTCACCGGCGTTGACGATGCCGCAGCGGACACGCGGGGCAAGAAAGTTCGGTGCACCCGCCGCAGAGTGGCGCAGGACAACCAGATCCGCCTGAAGCGCCTCAATGTTTTTTACCGTGTCGAGGAGAGTTTCGCCTTTGCGCAGACTGCTGGCTTCCGCATTGATGTTGATGATATCGGCGCTGAGACGCTGTTCCGCAAGCTCAAAGGAGATGCGTGTGCGCGTGCTTGGTTCGATGAACAGGTTGACGACGGTTTTTCCGCGAAGAGCGGGAACCTTTTTGATTTTGCGCTGGGAGACTTTCTTGAACTCCTCCGCCGTATCCAGAATGAATGTAATCTCCTCCGCCGAAAGGTCATAGAGACTCAGCAGATCTTTTTTTGTCCACGGATTGTTCATGAAATGCTCTCCTTCCTGTTCCGCACCGTATATACATAATCCTCTTCTCCGCAGTATTCATGCCAGTTGATTTTAATCCGTTCCTCCGGCGGCACATCCACGAATTTTCCGACATAGTCGGCGTTGATTGGAAATTCACGCAATCCGCGGTCAAGCAGAGTCGCGAGGCGCACGATGGCGGGACGTCCGTAATCGGTGATCGCGTCCAGAGCCGCGCGGATGGAACGCCCGCTCTGAAGAACGTCATCGACAAGGATGATGACCTTGCCGTTGATGTCGAACGGAATCCTTGTTTCAAAGATATAGGGCAAGGTCTTGCGCATTCCGATGTCGTCACGGTACATGGAAATGTCGAGCGTGCCGAGCGGCGGCAGGAAACAGGCTTTTTTCTCAATGCTTTTCACGAGGCGTTCCGCAAGGGGGACTCCGCCGCGGTGTATGCCGATGAATACGAAATCATCCTGATTGGCATACTTGTTTTTGTCACAGATTTCCTGCGCGATTTTGTCGATCAGTGCGGATATTTCCTCCGCATCCATCAGGTGGGTTTTGTCTGGAGTGGAATCCATGTTCACCGTTCTTTCCGGATTGAGTTAAATTTACATCGTCCGGAAAGGTAACATACCATGCGAATTGTTTTTTTCCAGTCCCGCATATGCTTTTTTATACTTCGGGCAATCACAGCGGCAAGACAATAACACGAAAAAAAACTTATTTTTCTGCCTCCGCCTCTTGACAAAGCTTCAAATATACCTTATAATTAATCAAAGAAACAACAAATATATATAAAGTATATATGAAAAAAGAAAAGAACAAACAGGATGAGTTGAAAAAGCTTTTGCGTGAGCGGATTCGTGACGGTGTTTATGCTCCGGAGACGTGCCTGCCTTCCGGTCTTGATCTTGCCCGGGAATTGGGAACCAGCTACGTTACGATGACGCGTGTCTTCAAAGCTCTTGAGAAAGAAGGATTTCTGACTGCAATTCGAGGAAAAGGAACGTTTGTCAACCTGATTCCGCGCTGCAACTGTCCCGGAAAACGTATTGTATACCTGATTGTCCAGGCGATAGCGCACCCTACGATTGAGGAGATCGTGACGCTTGGGCAACAGATTTTCTCCTCCGCCGGCTGGCAAGTGAATGTGGTCCGTGTTGCGGGGCGGCTTTCGGAAGTGAAAGAGCTGATTCTGAATGAGGATGCGTATTTCCTGATCTTCAACGTTCAGTCACTTGAAGAGACATTCGGTCCTGTGTTGGAACTTGTGCATAAACGCATTCTTCTGCTGGGAGATCGGATCAGCCGTTTGCCGGTTGTATGTATTACCGCGGACGAACAGCAGTCCATCCGCCTTTGCATGGAACACTTCCATTCCTGCGGTCTGCGCCGGATTGCTCTTGTGCGCGCCCGTGTCGCGAATGAATTGGAAATGGAGCGTGCGGCTGTCTGGCGAAGCATTACCCTGGAAACGGGAGGTGATACAAATCTGCTTTGGGACATGGATATGACTCCGCAGAAAACTGTCAGCGGGACCATACAGGAAATGCTTGAGAAACTGCATCGGGCCGGAGGACTGGGACATGTACAGGGAATAATTACTCCTGATGTTGAAGTTGCGATGCATGTGATCGGATTCCTGGTGGATCATGGAATCCGGGTTCCGCAGGATCTTCAGGTGATTGCGATTCTTGACAATCCCATGGCGGAGGTATTCCGGCCGCAGATTACCTGTATCGACTCGAATCTGGAAAGCCACATCCGCACCGCGCTTTCCATCCTGGAAGAACGTATTGCCGGGCATGAGGATAAAATTCAGTTCCACCTCTGCCAGCCGCGTCTGATTCTGCGGAAAAGCACAATAGATGGAAATGGAAAAAAGAGTTTGCCGAATCAATAAAATAATAGAGAAGGAGAAAATGAGATGAAAGAAGGAAGAAGAAAAAAGAAAATGAGGAGCAAAATGCAATATTTTACATTGATAGAATTATTAATCGTTATAGCGATCATCGCGATTCTGGCCGCAATGCTGCTTCCCGCGTTGGGGAAGGCACGCGCAACGGCACGGAAAATCAGTTGTGTCAATACCATAAAGCAAATCGGACTGGCTGAAGTCTTTTATGCAGGAGACAATAAATCAATGTGGACTCTTCCCCGATATGCGGTCAGCTATTCCTATTCCCCGGCAGGCGTGGCCAGTTCCTGGGCGACGGCATTGGTTCATCTGAAATATCTGCCGAAACCTTCCGCCAAGAACAGTCCTCTCATGTGTGCCTCCGATCCCAGAAGCAAGGTTGACCATATGAGCTATAATTATAACATCGGGATGCCTCCTTACGATAGCATTTACGGTGCCTACGGCAAAGCCCCGGTTCCCGAGAATTTGAAAGAACCTTCAAAACAGTTGATTCTGCGCGATTATTTTCCGCCGTACAGTTCTCCAGTAAGCGTGTGGTGGTGTTTTGAAAATGCCGGGGCGGCAAAAGATGCAGACTGGGCCTCATATCACCATGGAAAGTTTTCCAATGCCCTGTTTTTTGACGGGCATGTAGAGAATATCGGTTTGAGGCCAGCGTTAATGTTTAAAATCAACTGGCCGAACAACAAGTAAAAGAGAAGGAACGGCACATGAAAATCTTTTTCCCTGTCACGCTCCTGATATGTTTCCTCTCCATCTGTTTCGGTGGGGAACTGATCCGGAATACGTCATTTGAAACCGGGCTTGAGTCCTGGAATACGGAAGGCGAGGCAAGCATTATTGCAAACAACACTTACGGGAAAATTCCGGACGGAAAAAATATGCTGCACTTTCGAAGGGCTGCATGGCAGAATACCGGATTCCCCTTACAGGAGAAAAGCGAATATCTGATTTCTTTTCATGCGGCAAGCTGGGGAACCACACGCCTGACTGTGGAACTGCGACTGGCAAAGGACCGCAGTTCCCGGGGAGAACTGCTTGAAAGTTTCGACATTGTGATTCCGCAGGATCAGATATGGGCTTTCCGCAAAGATATTGCACCGGAAAAACGCAAAACCATGTTCAAACAGATCAGATGGTTCTGCCCGCAGCTGCCGGCAGAGGTGAAATCCGGTTATCTGACATTGCGAATCCGCACCCATGAGGGATATGCGGGCATTGACAAGGTATCTCTGAAGAAACTGGAAAATTCCATATGCCGGTTCAAACTGAAAGATTCTCTCAAAAACGGTATGAGGAATCTGTTTCATGGATCACGGTGGCTCGGCAACGATAACATTGGAATCGCATGGAAAGGAAACAGGCCATACGCTTTGGCGTTTACCGCCGACGGAAGCAATGCTTACCTGAAAAAATGGGAGAGCGGGAAACTTTTTGAGATCAGATTCATTGATTCTCCGGTGGAATCGCTTTCCAACCTGGATTACGGCTCTCCGGAAATCGTCACAGAGGGTGATACACATGTGCTGAAATGGAAAGGGGTGAAGAGGTGCCCTGTCGATCTTGAACTCAAACTGGCTTTCAGGGATGCAGGCAATGAAATCGGAATCGGTTTTCACATTGCAAACCGCAGCGGCAAACAGATCGTATCCCTGGCTTTGCCTTGCGGATGGGAAGAACGGGAAAGGGATCATGCGGAATTCATTCTGCCCGCCTGGGTAGGGGTTGGCATTCCTTTAAGGGGAATGAAGGCTGTCAATGTAGTGTCGCCGGGACAACTGCACTCGCAATGGTTCGGACTGCAGGATGCTCTGGGGTGCAGTTGGATGCTTTACTGCAATGACACCGGGTACAATCTGAAAGGGCTGAACATAAAAAGAGACGGCGCCCTGGCGGATTTTTTCTGGAAACATGAATTGTGGTTGAAACCGCAGCGCCATTACAGCAGCGATTATGAAACCATCATAAAATTCTGGGATCATGCCGATTGGAATACAATGAGCAAAACCTATCGGGACTGGGCTGTAAAGCAGGAATGGTATAAGACATTCGAGGAAAAACGGAAGGTACGTCCCTTCATCGTCAATCTGAAACAGGGCTGGAGCTGGCTCCGCGGCATGCCGCCGGTGAAAGAAGTCGGAGGTAGAAAATGCGACACGACTTATCCGCAGGCGCTTGAGTGCATGTCGGAGTTTCGGAAAAGAATAGGCATTGATCCGCTTTTCTGGTATACGGGCTGGTATGGCCCCTTCGACAGCAGATATCCGCAATTCTTCCCGGTAGCAGAAGAAATGGGAGGTGATTTCCGGGATTTTGCGCGCAAAGTCAGGCAACGCAATCATTTCGTCAGTCTTCATACCAATTCCGCGGAATGGAACTCGGCGGCATCCTGCTTTGATAAAAAACTTATGGCTGTCTGGCGCGGAAAATATTATGAATTCAAATACGGTGATTCTCATTCCAATTTCGTGGCATCGCTTCCCTTGGCGGCGGATAAATGGCTTGATGAATACGGAAAGATCGTGCAGGCAGGCATACCCGGCATTTATTATGATGTTCTGGGACATGTGATTGCACATGATGACAATCCGCGTGCCGGGTACAGAGAGGATGAAATAGGACGGAGCAACTGGACAAAGTCAAAAATTGAATTGTGGAAGGCGTATCGCAATGCCATGCCCCGAACATTTTTCCAGACGGAGGCAAACTGGGAGGGCTCAATCCCATACCTTGACGCCAATTCCGGAGGAGCGACCAGCTGGATGTTTCAGGATGGACGCCGTCCCCTTCCGCTATGGCAGCTTACTTATGGCGATACCGGATTTTTCATGATGCTTTACGATGGCATGGGGCAGCTGAACGCTCCGGCGGGATTTGCCGTTACGCCCCTGTATGGGGCTGTTCAGCAATATCCGCAGAACCTCTGGAAGACGATGGAACCTTTTTGGCTTCATCAGGTGGAACGGCAGTTATTGTGTGGAAATTTTGCCGCCGCCGAAATGCTTTCGTATCATGAATATCTGAAATGGCGGGTATCCTGCTGGAAACAGGGAATTGTCATCGTAAACGATGGAGAACAACGCAGCGGAGAGTTTTCTTCTCCCATTGGAAAAATTCAGGTAAAGGAAATGCGCGGAAAGGCAAACGGCGCGGTTTGCATCGTTACGAAATCCGGCATCAGTTCGGACGGCGCAAAGCTGATTCTGCTGAATGGGGTATCCTTATGGAAATCCACCAGCAGCTCCATTGCCCTGACCGTCAACGACAGGGGAGTCGCGCTGTATAATCCGACAAAAGAAGAAATTGCAGCGACGGTAAGTGTTGCCGGATTTCAGGATTGCAATGTCAGAGTGCCTGCGGGACAGATCGTATATCTGAAAAAGTGATGACCGGTCCGGAGATGCCATCCGGTGTAGGTGGAAACAGTGCGTATCTTGATGATAAAAACTTTTCCGCCTCTTGAAGAAACCGGAAAAACAGATTATATTTTCGGGTTTGTAAAATTCAAGAATCCGGCGGGAGAATATGGGTAAAATCGGTTTTGACAATGCGTTGTATCTTCAGCAGCAGTCTGAGGAGATTCTCAAGCGGGCGAGCCGCTTCGACAATAAACTTTACCTCGAATTCGGAGGCAAACTTGCTTACGATTTCCATGCGGCAAGGATTCTTCCCGGTTTTGACCCGAATGTCAAACTCCAGCTTCTTCAGCGTCTGAAGGACAAGATCGATGTGGTGATCTGCATCTATTCCGGTGATATCGAACGCAAGAAAATCCGTGCCGATTTCGGCATCGCATACGATGCCGACACGCTCCGCATCATCGACAATCTCCGGGAATGGGATATTTCCGTAAAAGCAGTCGTCGTAACGCGCTATGACGATCATCCGGCAGTCAACAGTTTCATCAACAAGCTGGAGCGCCGCGGCATACGCGTATATAAACACCGCGCAATCAAAGGGTATCCGGCGGATGTCGATCTGATCGTCAGCGATGCCGGATACGGAGCCAATGAGTACATCGAAAGCGACAAGCCGATCGTGATCGTTACGGGCCCCGGTCCCAGCAGCGGCAAGATGGCGACCTGTCTTTCACAGGTTTATCACGAACACAGGCGCGGCATTGCCGCAGGCTACGCGAAATTCGAAACATTCCCCGTATGGAGCCTTCCCCTGAATCATCCGGTCAATATCGCTTACGAAGCCGCGACTGCGGATATCGGCGATATCAATATGGTCGATCCGTTCCATCTGGAACACTATGGAGTGACCACGATCAATTACAACCGCGACATTGAAATTTTTCCGGTGGTACGCCGCATCTGCGAACGGATCATGGGCAAAGACCAGGCGTATAAGTCGCCTACCGATATGGGAGTGAACCGCGTTGGATTCGCCATTACGGACGATGCGGTTGTCTGCGAAGCGGCAAAGCAGGAGATCATCCGTCGTTATTTCCGTTATCAGTGCGAATACGCCATCGGCGCGGCGGACCGGAAAACCGTAGACCGTGTGAAGGTCCTGATGGACAATCTCGGGCTCCATGACGAGGATCGCTGTGTCGTGACTCCCGCCCGCGAGGCGGCGCTTGCCGCAGCCACGACAAAAGGCAAAGGCAACGACGGCTTTTATTGCGGCGCGGCTCTGCTTCTGCCGGACGGAACGGTCATGACCGGCAAGAATTCACCCCTGATGCATGCGTCCTCAAGCTGTATCCTGAACGCAGTCAAGAAGCTGGCGAAAATTCCGGATTCCGAGATGCTGATTGCGCCGGATGTCATCAACTCTGTCGCGATGCTGAAACGGAATATCCTGAAAAGCCGCCGTGTCAGCCTGGACCTTGACGAAACTCTGATCGCGTTGAGTGTCAGCACAACGACCAATCCGACGGCAAAACAGGCGATGAGCCAGCTCCGCAAGCTTGCCGGCTGTGAGATGCATATTTCCCATCTGCCGACCCCCGGCGATGAAGCCGGTCTCCGCAAACTTGGAATCAATCTGACCTGCGATCCCAAATTCGCCAGCCGCGATCTTTTCATCGACTGATTGCAAGACTTGATTCAGATTGCGAGATTGCGAGATTGCGAGATAGTAAGGTTGTAAGGCTGACCACTGACCACTGACCACTGATTACTGATCACTAATCACTAATCACTAATCACTGACCACTGATTATCTCGGGGATTTGTGCTTTAAAGTTGCAATCGCAGATCCAGCATTTTGATTAATTCCGTACAGTCTTTTAGAATTGATTCAGAAGATTTAGGAGAAAGAAAACCGGAGTCACGTAAAAGCAGCAGCCAATATTCCGTTTCTTTTGCTTCTTTATAAGCAATTGCATACTTGGAAAGAAAATCATTTTCTGATTGCGCTCCAGTTGCTTCTCTGACATTTGCACCAATACTTGTTCCGGCACGCAAGACCTGTTTACTTAAAATGAATTCCCGTTTTTCTTCGGAGAGATGCTGATACATTTTTATAATCCTGAGTGCAAAGGCATAACTCTTTTCAACAATTGGGCTATTCATTTAATTTCCTCATTTTCAAATATATTCTCACCATCTCGCTATCTTTTTTAGTGATCAGTCTTCCCACTTCGCAACTTCGCAACTTCGCAACTTCGCAATCTCGCAACTTCGCAATCTCGCAATCTCGCAATCTCGCAATCTCGCAATCTCGCAACTTCGCAATCTCGCAATCTTACTTCAGCAGTCCTGCGACCCCGGGGAGCCACATGGTCAGGAAAGGGAGGAAGGTTGTCAGGAGCAGAGCGACGATCAGAGCGATGAAAAAGGGAAGCATCGGCATCGTGACTTTGGCGATTGAGGTCTTTCCGATGCCGCAGCCGATGAAGAGACATGATCCGACCGGCGGCGTGCAGAGTCCGATGCAGAGGTTTACGATCATCATGATTCCGAACTGGATATCGCTCATTCCCATTTCGCGCACGACCGGCAGGAAAATCGGTGTGAAAATCAGCACGGCGGGAGTCATGTCCATGAACGTCCCGACCAGCAGGAGCAGGATGTTGATGATCAGCAGGATGACAACGGGATTGCCGGACAGCGTAACCAGTGCCGAGCTGATTGTCTGCGGAATATTGGCAATGGTCATGATCCAGCTCATTGCGGAACTGACGCAGATCAGGAACATGACGACCGCTGTCGTTACGCCGGTCTGGACGAGGATTCCGGGAATATCCTTCCATCTGACTTCGCGGTAGATCAGCACGGAAAGCACGAAGGCATAGGCGACGGCGACCGCCGCCGCTTCCGTCGCGGTAAAGACTCCGCCCAGAATTCCGCCGATGATGACGAACATCAGGAAAAGGCTCAGGAACGCCCGTTTGAAAGCGACCAGAATTTCACGGAACGTTGATCTTCGTCCGCCTTTGTAGCCGTTTTTCAGAGCATAATAAATACAGACGAGAATGATGCAGAGCCCCATCAGGATACCCGGCAGGACGCCTGCAATGAACATCGCGGCAATTGAGACCGAACCGCAGGCGACCGCGTAGACGATCATGATGTTGGAAGGCGGGATGACGAGTCCCGTCGTTGCGGCTGTTGTGGTAACGGCAACATTGAACTCCCGGTTGTACCCCATGCGGTTCATTTCAGGAATCATGAATCCGCCGACACTTGACACAGCCGCAGTCGCCGAACCGGAAATGGAACCGAACAGCATACAGGTCAGCACGTTTACGTAAGCGAGCCCGCCGGGAAAACATCCCACAAGAGTTCCGGCGAAGTCGATGAGCCGCCGCGCCATGCCTCCGCGTCCCATCAGGATTCCGGAGAGCACGAAAAACGGAATTGCCAGCAGAGAGAATGACGCAACGCCGTTGATCATGCGGTCCGCCACGATCATTTCCGGCTGGACCGCTCCCCCGTTTGCGAATACCGCAACCAGTGACGCAACGCCGATCGCCACGGCAACAGGGACGTTGATCAGAAGCAGAACTGCAAAAACCACCAGAAGGACAATTGCGACCTCAGCCATTTTAATTTTCCTCCGTTTCACTGTTGAAATCCCGGCGGCAGTCCTCCGTCAGGTTGCGTATCTCGGCAAGCAGGACAAACAGCCCCCCGATCGGCAGCGGCAGGAACATGACGACATCGGACACCTGAAGCGCCGGCAGGATATTCAGATTTACCGTTGCCTGCCTGACAAGCATCCAGCCGCCGATCTCGAATACGATCAGGACAAACAGCAGAGTCACGACATGAGCGAACAGTGCAAGCTGTTTTCTCGTCTTTGAGTCGAAATGCGAGGTCAAAGCATCAATTCCGAGATGCGCGCAACGGTCAAATGCGGCGGCGATTCCGAAGATGCTGACATAAACCAGAAGGAGAGTGGCAAGCTCCTCCGTCCATTTGACCTGCGCTCCCCACAAGTAACGGGACGCAACTCCGAGCAGGACATCCAGCACCAGCATACCGACCATGACCGCCAGCGCTCCATCCAGAAATTTCATGGAATACTGATAGAATTTACCTTTCATCACTTCACCTGTTCGATTCTTTTCACATACTTCAAAACTGCCTCCGGCTGGTTCTCCCGCAGAGGCTTGAGCTTATCGGCAAATGCTTTCCTGTCAACTTCGATAAATCTCACCCCGTGGTCTTTTGCGCGTGCGATTGCGGTTTTGTCGGCTTCTTTCCAAAGTTCGCGCTGTTTCAGACTGGACTCATAAGCGGCAAGTTCAACCAACTTTTTCTGTTGCGGAGTCAGGGAGTCCCAGGTCTGCCGGCTGATCATCAGCATATCCGGAACACGTGTGTGCTCGTTCAGTGTAAAATACCTGCACACTTCCATGTGCCGCCCGGTATCGAAACTCGGCAGATTGTTTTCCGCTCCGTCCACGGTGCCCTGGGAAAGCGCCGTGTAGAGTTCACCCCACGGGATCGGAGTCGGCGCTCCGCCCAGTGCGCTGACGATATCCATTGCCAGACGGCTCTGCTGAGTGCGTATTTTCATCCCCTTGAGATCATCCGGGGTGCGGACCGGTTTTTTCGTGGTGTAGAAACTGCGCTGTCCGGAGTCATAATAACAGATTGCGCGCATGCCTTTGGTCAGTTCGCCCAGTTCTTTTCCGATAGGACCGTCCAGAACTTTCCAGAAGTGTTCGCCGTCGCGGAAAACGTAAGGCAGCCCGAGTGCAGTCAGCTCCGGAACACTGGATTCCAATACTGCGGAGGAGGTTTTGCTGAGGTCGATGTGCCCGTTCTGCGTCTGCTTGAGACACTCCGCTTCGGACCCGATCATGCCGGAGGGATAAATGGCAAGATCCATGGTTCCGTTCGAATGATGTTTCAGGCGTTCTTTCATATAAAGCATGGCTTCATGAACCGGATGTTCCGTCGGCAGACCATGCCCGAGTTTCAGGACTTTGACTCCTTTTCCGGCATTGTTCCGTGACCTTATCGATCCTGCGAAAATGACGCCGCCGATCAGACATGCCACCAGCGCACCGGCACAGAGCGCCGAAAGAGTCCTCGGAAAGTATTTTCTTTTTTCTGTCATGATTCCTCCTGAAATACATAGATGTTTCCCTGATATCAATACACCGTAAATGAAAATCCTGCAAGTGCGAAAAAAGAAAAAGAATGCGGGATGCATCAGAAAGACAGAATCCGTACACAAAAATGGAGCCAGCTGATGGATTCGAACCTCCGACCGACGGTTTACAAAACCGTTGCTCTACCACTGAGCTAAGCTGGCCCGTAAGACGCGGATAATATGGCACGTTTTTCCCGGAAATCAAATTCTTTTCCGAAAATAAATTCATTTTTTAAGTGCCGGAAATTCAATTCCCGGCACTTTCCTGTTCAAGGACGGAATAATTCATATTCTGCGGAGGAACCCGCATAGAGAATCCGTGTCTCCGGTTTTGACGGCATCTTGAAATTTATTGTTTTTCTGTTTCTGCCGAGTATTTCGCCGGTAAAAAGGTCTGCGACAACTTCGACGGACTCCGGCAGCCAGATGGTTTTGTCTCCGCCTGTTCTGGAATAGACGGAAATCAGCGGTCCCGCGAAATTGACCTGATCAAGTCCCGACTTGCCGCTGGCCCAGCAATGGACTTTTTCACGTCCGAGAAGCCCTCGCAGGAAAACCGCATTCGGAAGCGGATGGCAGATCACGATGGATTTATGATCACGGAACTGCCGCTCCGCCCCCGCCGGGGTGCCGTCGTCATGGAACGCGATGATTCCGATTGTTCATCGGTTCGAACAGCCCGTCAGCGTACAGCACATAGAGCGCTATGAAGCAAGAGTCTCATTGCCAAACTTTGCCGATATTCGGCATGCAACCCATTTGTTTTTTCCAACCGGGAGTGTCGGGTATTCAAGGTTTCTCACTGCCAGCGCGAGCGCTTCATCACGCAATATGGTGTATTCAGGATGGGCATCGCAGGTGATTTTCATGATAAATGGATCCATTTCTTTACGGTTTCACCCATGACCTGGGCTATTATCTCTTCGGATATATCGTTCATAAGCAACAGGTGCCGATAGCATTGCAACGCACGGGTCTGGACGTCAGGACGGGTAATATAACAATCCGAGCCGAAAACCAGTTTCCCAAAATACTTACCAGACGCATCACGTTTGTACAGACGGTGACAGAGCAGATCGCGCAACTCTTCCGCAGACAAGGCGAGCCAGCTGCCGCATCCACCAAGATCAGCATACAAATTGGCATGGGTTTTGATTAATTCTGCCGCTTCTGTCCGGTAATAGGTGGTGCCGAGATGTGCCATGACAATCGGAAGTTCCGGAAATGAACGGGCAATGCGGTCCAGTGTGAGTGGAAGCATATTACGCAGAAAAGGGCGGCGAAATTGCCGATCAGTTTCATGAGGACGGTAATCTCCTGTGTGAAACAGGATCGGGAGGTTCAATTTTTCTGCTTCTTCATAGAACGGCATGTAAAGGTCATGATCATATTCATACCACGGATAGATACACTTGAGCGCTATCACGCCCTTATCTTTGAGACGACGGATCTCTCCAAGATCCACCGCGTTGTCCCAAAGGTCGATTTTTGCCGCCGGCATAAACCAGGGGGCGTATTTACGGCACAGACGAAGTACTTCTTCGTTCGGAGCATAACAGTTTCCCCCCATGTTACCGCCGCTGAAGACTGTGACGGTTTGATTTTGTTCGCTGTTTTGGATGAACGTCCGTATCAGCACGGGGTCAAGACTGTCGAAATGAGCATGAAAATCCAAATACATAATGATTTCCTTTCTAAATAGCAGTTGCATTTTTTGTTGTTATTGCATGAGCGGCATTTTTGCAACATCCGTTTCCCGATGACACTGCAACGTAATCTTTGGACCAGTTTCCTCTCTGATCCCCCCAATAACGTCCGCAGATTTCTGCAGTGTAAACGAACAGCGTAATGGGGGGGTTAAAAAAACAAAGTAAATTGCCTGATTTCGTCTGCACGCCATTCGACCATTCCAAATCTCATAGGGAATGACGTGCAACTTTCCTTTTTCAAGCTACATTCATTTTTTCCTCCTGTTCATAGCCGGGGCGATGCATTTTTCATAATCGGCCCGACTTCCGGCGTAAAGCAATTTGGTTTGATAAGTTTTTTCATAATTCAAATTGATCATGTTGACGTTTTCGGCAAGAATTTTTCCTGTCAGGGGATCTGCGACAACTTCGACGTTTTTGCCGAACCAGATTTTTTTCATGATGGGTTTTCCTGCCCGATAAGCTCCCAGCAACGGCCATGCGAATGCGGTCTGATCCAAACTTCCCACGCCGCTGGTATAGGAGAATACACGTCCGCCCTGCAACACTTGGCGCAGGAATACCACAGACGGAGCCGGACTACAGATCACGACGGAACGATAATCCGGAAAAATTTTTTCAGCCGCCGCCGGCGCTCCATCCGCATGATAGGCTAGAATCGAAGCGGCCGCATCGTCAATCACAGTTCGCGTCGGATAGCCTTTCTTGTAAGGACGGGTTTTATTTCGGAAGATGAGCTTGCCATAGTCTCTGTTTTCTTCCAGTCGAAGTCCGATGCCGGTCAAATTAACAGATTTCTCCGGTTGCAAACTTCCATCAGGAGCAATGCATCCCGGAGCATAGAGCCAAATCAAAGTGCGGTTGTTACCGGCAACTTTCTTTTGAATTTCCCTGGCCTGCTCTTCTGTGACTTGGAACGTATTGAAAAAAATCACCGCTTGATATACCGAAAAATCAATTCTGGAAATATCCTCCAGTAGATAACGGTCATACGGAATGCCAAGAAACGGCAGTTCCCGTCCGGCCATACGCCCGGCATTATAAATGCCGTTGTCAAAGCGACTGGTGTATTGCGCTACAACAGATTCGCTGAACAAAACCGCAATCCGGTTCGCTTTCGCGTAAGGCATCTTTTCCATAACCTGATCAATCTTTTGCAAATCCGCGATGAGATTCATGGATTCTTTGTCTTTGTACCAATCTTTGGTGAAATCAAAGAAGTAATAACAGGTACGGTTTCCCAGCGTAATGATAAAATTACGTTTCAACAGCTCCAAAGTCTGCTCGAGATTATCAGTTGCTCCCAGTTCCCGGTGACGCGGTCCAAGCGCATGATGAGTCCGATAATCGTTTTCCGCTTCCCACACTTTTCCAGCCAGTTCGACCGATGCAGTCAAACCATTGAGCGGTGAGACACTACGACGTTCGGAATAGACGTCCGGTCCACCGAAAAAGTCGATATCGGGCGAACGTAGCAAATAACGAATTCCGTAATGACCGGAGTCCTGAAAGTGATAATTGCTGCCGTAATGTCCAAAATAATATCCGTAATAAGCACCAACCAGCAGACGTCTGCTGGACGCTTTCTTGGCAAAATGAGCAAAGTGCTCAATCGTACCTGCCGCATATTCCTGAAAGAAATTGTAGTAATCTGCACTCTGCCTTGCCGGACCGCTTGCACCCCGGAAAATCGGTCCGCCCGCCAAACGTTCTTTCCGTCCGGGAACAAGATCGGGTGACAGAAATGAAACGCTCGTTTTTTGCCATGCGCGGCGAAGCGCTTCTTCAGTTTTATATTTCTTCTTCAGCCACGCTCCGAATGCAATGTTCATTGGGCGCGAACAATCGACAAAAGCCTTTTCCTGATATCCCCAATGGTTCCATTCTCCACAATTTGCATAAAGCAGTTTGAAGTAAAAAATACGATCTGCGATCGGCGATTTCCTCAATTCGGCAAGGGCGGAGGAGACCATTTCCGCAGCTTCTTTCCGCCACAACTCCGACGCGTAGGACGGCTGGCGTTTGTGTGAGGGGGCGTTAGCCAAATAATCAACACCATTATCAAGCACGATCAATTCATCCGGGTGTTTTTCCCCCCATTCCGTCGGCATAAACAGCTCAAACTGGAGCATCAGCAGCGAATCCGGGTCGGAGGAAATCATTTGTGCCGCATAAGATTCTACCTTGGCGGCAAACGCCTTCGCATCAAATTTTCCGTTCTTGAAGCAAAGACGAGGACGGAGTAACATCAACTTTCCGTGAATGCCAATCTTGCCGAAGCGTTCGGCTCCTTTAGCATTGACCGTTCCGTTACATACGGTCAAAAGTCCGGTCTGCATGCCCAGCGATTTGCCATTGACAAAGAAACGATTTCCCGCTGAAGTGCGGCGAACTTCGCCAAGAGCGAAGTCACGCGGGCGGCGGCTGTCGCTCAGCACTATGTTACAGGAGTAAACTTTTTTCCCGCTCCGCAACACAAGACGCAGCGCGGTGGTCACATATTTTCCGACGTTCTTCTGATAGATACGCTCCATGATGCTGCGGGGAATTCGGATTACGCCGTCAGCGGAAACTTCTGTGGTAAATGCTTCACTGACACCGGAATTTTCCAATGATGAGAGTGTAGCTTCGCAATTTCCGGTGAAAATCACCGGCGGCGATAATTCAAACGTCGCATCATTGCGGCAGTCTAAAATTTTTCCGACCGCCGAGACATGCGTATCCGCCACACCGACCCGTTGGCCATTGACGGCAAACGAATGAACCGCAACCCGGTTCCGCCACGGACGCAGATAAACAGAAACAGGCTGGATACCGCAAGCTATCGAACCGACCGGTTTGCCATTGAGGAAAAATTCCGCTTTTCCCTGCTTGCAACGGATCTGCGCCAGAAAGCGTTCCCCTGGTTTGATATGGTCGCGAGTAGAACCGATAACGGCGGTAATCCCTTTGGCGTCTTCCGTAAAGAGATTTGCGGCTTTGCCGCCGTCAAAACCGAACAGCATGTCACCAAGACCGATTCCGGCCGCCGTGGCATTCAGTTCGGCGATGGAAAAATCCAAATCGACGGTCAGACCATCAGGTTGATACGAATACAAGGCACGCAGGTTGTTACCCTCACCTCCGCCACACAAGAGATTATTTTCGCTGCGCCACCCCTGGCGTTGATAGACGGCAAGCTCAGTCGGTTTTCCCTTGTCGACGATCAGATCCGTCGCACTGACTGCGACGATGCCCAGAAACATTACAATGAAACTTAATATTTTCATGCTTTCCCCCATGGTTAACGATTATATCTCGAATCGTAGATCCAACCTGTTATTTGTGTAGCTTGCATATTCATTTGCCATTCAGCAAAAGTTTTCCACGCCGCCGAGCCATTGACAAAAAAAACATTCAGACCTTTTTTATGGCGCATTGCTCCCCAATAATTGTATTTTTTGTTACCATTTGAGTCTTTGATGCCGTCGCCGGACATATCCACCCCGACGGCACGCCATTTCGGATTGAGCGCGTAATACTGGTCGGCATCTGCAATCAACGCAATTTGGTTCGGCAGAAAATCCAACTTCTGAGATTCCACCGGAGCACTAACTGTCCAGTAGCGGTAAGGAATTCGGCTATTGGCACTCGCCGTCGAAGAAGAAGTTTCTTCGATATTGACTCCATAAGTCCATGGAGATGCGTTTGTGTTTGTTGCTTCCACCGATGGGCAGAACATTTTGGTGTTCGAACCGACTTTGCTCAAGGAATCAACATCCAGGCTCACATCCTTGTTCTTTACATATTGCGCATATACTCTAAACCAACATTGTGACTTCAATGTGTTATCGGCGTTGCCCGCAGGCATGTAACTGTTATAGTCGTTGGCGTATAAATTGGCAAAAGTGCCGATTTGTTTGAGATTGTTCAGGCAGGATATTCCGCGGGCTTTTTCTCTCGCCATATTGAGAGCGGGCAGGAGCATTGCCGCAAGGATGGCGATGATCGCAATCACGATGAGGAGCTCTATCAGGGTGAAAATTCTTATTTTCACCCTGCGAAGGAAGAATCTCGAACAGAGAACAGGGAAGGAAGAAGTAGAAAAACA
>ENA-UOOA01000798-UOOA01000798.1-human-gut-metagenome-genome-assembly--contig:-P61old-NODE-798-length-58695-cov-9.249130_pt1 | contig 58695 bp, 58 predicted proteins | sample MGYA00242467_ERZ724014 | MGnify/ENA metagenome assembly ERZ724014 | reverse complement strand
CGGCGCATAAAGACGGCGTAGACAAAGACCTTGCGAAAACGGGCGTTTATCCCGTATAAAGTATATTCTGAATACGCATTCGGCACGGTGAATACTCCCGTGCCGATAGTTTATTAAAAAGGCGCTCCGGCGCCAAAAAGGACGAAACGGCATTGAAAAAAGTATGCGTTGTGGGCGGAGGCGCGTCCGGGTTGATGGCGGCGTGCGTTGCCGCGGAAAACGGAAACGACGTGATTCTCGTGGAAAAAAACGAGAAGCTCGGCAAAAAAATCTATATCACGGGAAAAGGCAGGTGCAATCTGACGAACGATCTTCCGCCCGCGGAATTTCTGCAGAACGTGGTACACGGCGGAAAATTTCTGTACGGCGCGGCGTATTTGTTTTCGCCGGAGAGTTGTATGGATTTCTTCTCCGCGCGCGGGCTTGCCCTGAAAACGGAACGCGGCGGAAGAGTGTTTCCTCTTTCCGACCATGCGAGCGACGTAACGAAAACGCTGGAAAAAGCATGTAAAAATGCGGGCGTAACCGTGTTGTTAAACGAAACGGCGGCGGAATTGATTGCCGTAAACGAAGAATCGGAAAAGGGTACTCTGCCGCGCATAACAGCCGTAAAAACGGACAAACGCGAAATCGGGTGCGATACGGCGATTATCTGCACCGGCGGCTTAAGTTATCCTTCCACGGGTTCGACGGGCGACGGGTATAAATTCGCGGAAAAATTCGGTTTAAAACTCATTCCGCCTCGTCCGGCGCTTTGCGGCATCAATCTGAAAGGCGATTTTTACAAAGAAGCGCAGGGGCTTTCCCTGAAAAACGTGGCGCTTTCGGCTTATGCGGGCGGCAAGATAATCTACGACGAATTCGGCGAGATGCTGTTTACGCATTTCGGAATATCCGGTCCGATAGCGTTATCGCTTTCTTCGCTGATCAACAGGACGGATTTCAGGCAGGTACGTTTGTTTCTGGATTTCAAGCCGGCGCTGGACGAAGAAACGCTGGACAGGAGGCTGTTGAGGCTGTTCGACGAGCAGAAAAACAAGACGTTGCGCGGCGCCGCGGCGGATTTGTTGCCGCAAAAAATGATCGGAGCCGTATTGAAACAGGCGAACATTCCGCAAGAAAAGCGGTGCAATTCCGTTACGAAAGAGGAGCGCGCGAGGCTTCTGAAAGCGTTGAAAGCGTTTGAAATGCAGCCGCTTTCGCTGCGTGATTTTTCGGAGGCAATCGTAACTTCCGGCGGCGTGGACGTTTCGGAAATCAATCCGAAAACCATGGACGTAAAAAAAGTCAGAGGTTTGAAAATGTGCGGAGAAACGCTCGATCTGGACGCGTTTACGGGCGGTTTTAACCTGCAGATAGCGTTTTCTACGGGCTATCTGGCGGGAAAAAGCATATAAACAGCCGCAAAAGCTTGACGAAATACGGAAAAAAGTAGTATAATACTGGCGTTATCAAGCAAAAACAGAGGAAATACAGCATTGAATATTTTCGGCGAAAAGAAAATCAATATCGCGCTGGACGGTCCTGCCGGCAGCGGAAAAAGCACCGTGGCGAAAATGCTCGCCAAAGATTTCGATATTCTTTATCTCGATACGGGGGCGATGTACCGCGCGTTTGCGCTCGGCGCGCTGAGAAAGGGCGTGAACGTAAAGGACGAGGCGGCGACGGGCGCGGTTCTTCCGCAAATTCCCGTACGGGTAAAATACGAAAACGGCGTGCAGCATACATATCTCGGCGGCGAGGACGTTTCGGAATCCATCCGCAAAAACGAAGTTTCGCAGGCGGCTTCCGACGTTGCGGTGCACAGATGCGTGCGCGAAAAACTGGTGGAAACGCAGCGCGAAATCGCGGCGGAAACCTCCTGCGTTCTTGACGGGAGGGACATCGGTTCGTATGTTCTGCCGCACGCCGATTTTAAATTTTACGTTACGGCAAAAGCGGAAGTGCGGGCGAAACGGCGTTATCTCGAATTGCTTGCGCGCGGTCAGAACGCCGACGAAAAAGAAATTCTGGCGCAGATACGGCTGCGCGACGAACAGGACGCCGGACGGGAATTCGCGCCGCTGAAAAAAGCCGCGGACGCGACGGAAATCGATACTTCGGATATGACTGCCGACGAAGTGGCGCAAAAAATAGAGAACATAATTAAAAACGCTGTCGCGCAAACCTCCGACAAAGCGGATAAAGCGAAGGAAAACGGCGTTAAAAAGGCTGAAAACGCCGAAAAAAAACAGAAAAAAGCGTATTGCATGACGATTCCCGCGAATAAGAAAGGACGGCACGTGATGCCTTTCATGAATTTTCTGCGCGCGGTGTTTATCCCCGTATATCGCCTGATTTTTCCGTTCAGATGCTACGGCGAAAAAAAGACGAAAGACGGTCCTTGCGTATACGTATGCAACCATTACCGCATCTGGGACCCCGTATATATCGCACGGACGACGAGCGAGGGAATTCATATTCTTGCCAAGCGCGAAGTGATGGAAAACTGGTTTATGAAGCCCATCTGCAAGAAAATCCGCTGCATATCGGTGAATCGCGACGGAAACGACGTGCGCGCGATGATGAACGCGCTCAAATGCCTGAAAAACGGCGAAAAAGTGTCGTTGTTCCCGGAGGGAACGCGCAATAAAACGCAGGCGGAAATGCTTCCGTTCAAGCCCGGCGCGGCGGCGATGGCAATCAAGGCGAAAGTGCCCGTGGTGCCGGCGGCGATTTACAAAAAACCGAAGCCGTTCAAAGTGGCGCATATTTTATACGGGAAGCCGTTCGAACTGACGGAGTTTTACGATAAAAAGCTGACGGAAGAGGAGCTTGCGAAAGCCGACGACATCATCAAGGAAAAAATTCTCGGCTTAAAGCGCGAGCACGCGGAATATCTGGCGGCGAAAAAATCGAAAAAGGCGAAGAAAAGATGAAAGTCATCGTGGCGCAGCACGGCGGATTTTGCAGCGGCGTGAAAAACGCCGTGGACACGGCGATGCGGATTGAACCCGAAAATACGTATATTTACGGGGAAATCATTCACAACAAAGACGTGGTGGACGAGATTGTAAGGCGCGGCATCAGAACGGTGGAAACGCTTGCCGAAGTGCCTGACGGCGCGCGGCTGATTATCCGTTCGCACGGCGCGGGAGAGGCGATTTTTACAGAGTGCGCGGCAAGGGGAATCGAAACCATCGATTGCACCTGCGCGTTCGTAAAGCGCACGCAGCGCATCGTACGGGAAAACAGCGAACAAGGAAAGACGATTATCATCGTAGGCGAAAAGACGCATCCGGAGGTGATCGGGCTGATCGGCTGGTGTAAAAACGAAGCGTACGTTATTTCTTCGGAAAACGACGATTTTACGAAAATTCCGTGTGAAAATTGCTGCGTTGTGGCTCAAACTACCTTTTCCGAAGAAAAATTTGAAAAAATTATAAAAAATCTTCGGGAAACAGTGGGAAAAACAGTTGAAGTTTTTAAAACAATTTGTTATACTACTGTTAGTCGGCAAAACGAGGCGCGGAAACTCGCGAAAGAATGCGACGCGATTTTGGTGGTGGGCGGTCTGAACAGCTCGAACACCGGAAAATTGTACGACATCTGCAGAGAAAACTGCAAGGACGTATTCCGCCTGAAAAACGCATCGGATTTCGATTATAAAAAATTGCAAAGATTTAAAAAGGTCGGTATCGTAACGGGGGCAAGCACTCCGAACGAACAGACCCAGGAGGTTCTCTTAAAAATGGTAACGGAAACAGCAGACAAAGCGACGATGGAACAAGTCGTTGCGAACATGGACAATCAGCAGAGATTCAGAAAGGGCGACATCATCAAAGCCACGATTTCCAAAGCGGACGATCAGGGTATTTCGGTGCTTTTGCCTATGGCGAAGAAAGAAATTCTTCTCGACAAGAACGAAGTGGATTGCGAAACGTACGAAAAAGAGGCTTACGCTTCGAAAATCGGCGAAGAAATCGAACTGATGGTTGTCGGCGTAAATCCCGTAAAGCTTTCTCAGAAGCAGATCAAGCAGGCGAAAGAAGAAGAGGCTATGCTTGAAGGGATTAAGGACGGACAGGAATTTTCCATTACCTGCACCGGTTCGAACAAGGGCGGTTTAACCGGCTCGCTCGGTTCGTATAAAGTGTTCGTTCCCGCAAGAGAGATCCGTTCCGGCTATGTGAAAGAGCTGGATAAATACGTAGGCAAAAAACTGAGACTCAAACTGCTTGAAATCAATACCGAGAAGGGAAAAGAAATCGTTGCTTCCCAGCGCGTTATCATCGAAGCGGAACGCGCGGCGAAAGAAGCCGAGAAAGCAGCAAAAGAAGCGGAATTCTTTGCTAACGTACACGTCGACGACGTTGTGGAAGGCAAAGTGGAAAGAGTTACGAGCTTCGGCGCGTTCGTTTCCGTAAACGGTTTCGATTGCCTTGCGCGTATCTCCGATATTTCCTGGGGCGAAATCGAATCGGTTACCGACGTTCTTGAAATCGGCAAAACGTATCAGTTCAAAGTACTGAAGCTCGATCCCGCCAACAAGAAAGCGGCAATCGGTTATAAGCAGCTTCAGCCGCATCCTTGGGATCTGGTAGGCGATAAGTACGTTGAAGGCGACGTGATTCACGGCAAGGTTGTTCGTATCGTTCCTTTCGGCGCTTTCGTCGAAGTGGAAAAAGGCATCGACGGGCTTGTGCACGTATCGCAGATTTCTCACGAATTCCTCGAGAATCCTACCACGGCGCTTACGATCGGTCAGGAAATCGACGCTAAGATTCTTCGCCTGAACCCCGAAGAAAGAAAGATGACGCTTTCTATCAAAGCGCTTCTGCCTCGTCCCGAAAGAGAGGATAAGAAAGACGACGAGAAAGGCGGCAAGAAATCGGTGAAAACCACGATGGATCCCGACGAAATGACGTCCTGGACGGACGATAACGAAGGCGGCGCTTCTATTGCCGACCTGATGAAGAACAACTAATCGTTCTTTTTGTTGCCGACAATTTAAAAAATATTTTTGCGTTGCGGAAGCCGATACCGGTTTCCGCACGTTTTTTATGCAAACGATTTCCGGTAATAAATCTTCTGCGAAAACCTGCTTTTTACCGATTAAAAGCGTGTTTTAGCGTTTATATATACTCTGTAAAAATTATCCGCCGAATCGACAGAGAATGGCGTTCGAACGGAAGGAAGGAGTGAACGAAAATGAGTGAAAACGAACAAGTGAAAAACGAAAAACAGGGAAAAATCCGTATTTCCAGCGAAAATATGATGCCTATTATCAAAAAGTGGCTGTATTCCGATAAGGATATATTCCTTCGCGAAATTGTTGCGAACGGCGTGGATGCGATTACGAAATACAAGAAACTTGTGGAAATGGGCGAAGTAAAGCCCGCAGACGATTCCGCGGAAGAGTACAGAATCGACGTACGAACCGACGAAGCGGCGAAAACGCTTACCATCGAAGATAACGGCATCGGCATGACGGAAGAAGAAGTTGAAAAGTACATCACGCAGATTGCGTTTTCGGGCGCGGAAGATTTCCTTCAGAAATACGAAAAGGCTTCCGGCGACGGAATCATCGGGCATTTCGGACTCGGATTCTATTCGGCGTACATGGTGGCAAGCGACGTGGAAATTTTCACGAAGAGCTACAAGGGAACGCCCGCGGTTCATTGGGAATCGGACGGCAACGCTACTTATAAAATCGGCGAGGCGGAAGAACGCGGCAGAGGTACGAAAATCGTGCTGCATATCGCCGACGAAGAAAAAGAATTCCTGAACGAATATACGATTCGTTCGTTGCTCAGAAAGTATTGCTCGTTTATGCCGTATCCCGTATACCTGAACGCAAAGGGCGTCAAAGAGGGCGAAAAGGACGAGAAAGGCAACGAGAAACAGGCGGACAAGCCCGTAAACAACACGCAGCCTTTGTATCTGAAAGACCCGAAAGAGTGCACGGACGAAGAATACAAGGCGTTTTACCGCGATACGTTCTCCGATTACAACGAACCCTTGTTCTGGATTCATCTGAACATGGATTATCCGTTCCGTCTGAAAGGGATTCTGTACTTTCCGAAAGTAAAAGAACAGGTACAGCTTGAAAAAGGACAGGTGAAACTGTACTGCAATCAGGTATTCATTGCGGACAATATCAAGGAAGTCATTCCGGAATTTCTGATGCTTTTAAACGGCGTGATCGATTGCCCGGATATTCCTCTGAACGTTTCCCGCAGCTTTTTGCAGAACGACAGACAGGTACAGAAAATCGCGAAACACATTACGAAGAAGGTGGCGGATAAGCTGACGGCGCTTTTCAAAGACGACAGAGAAAGATACGAAAATTGCTGGAAAGACATCGCGACGTTCATTAAATTCGGCTGTTTGAAAGACGAAGATTTTTACGAGAAAGTAAAAGATATCGTAATTTTCAAAAATCTCGAAGGAAAATACGTGCCCGTAACCGATTTCTTCGGCGAGGAAATTTCGGACGAGGATGCGGAAAAGGGCAAGCAGGCAAAGGCGATTTATTACGTATCGGACGAAACACAGCAGGCGCAATATATCCGTCTGTTCAAGGACGCCGGTCTGGACGCGATTGTTTGCGACACCTACATCGACCCGCATTTCATCAGCTTTATCGAATACAAGAATCCGAGAAAGTGCCGCTTTGTGCGCATCGACGCGGACGTAGACGCCGCGCTGAAAGCGGAAGGCGAAGTGAAGCAGGACGATTACAAAGATTTAATCGAACTGGTGAAAAAGCACCTTGTAAATAAAGACATTGCGGTGAAAGCGGATAAGCTGAAAAACGCCGACGTGCCCGCGGTGGTTAATGTGGAAGAATTTATGCGGCGTATGTCCGAAATGAACAAATTCTACGGAATGACGGAAGCGGACGCGATGAAGAACGCGACGCTGGTTCTGAACGTGGCGAACGACACCGTTTCGAAACTGACAGGTTTATCCGAGGAAAAGCAGGAATTTATCGTAAATCAGATTTATTATCTTGCCATGCTTTCGTATAAAAAGCTGTCGCCCGACGAACTTGCGGACTTTATGAAACGCAGCGAAACGTTGCTGGCGGATTACGCAAAATAAGCGCCGATAACAACAGAATCTTTTGATAAAAACCGTATCGGAAGTATTTCCGGTACGGTTTTTGTATGCGCATAAGCGTTTTTTCTTGCGCTTGTCCGTTCTTATTGTACAAGCCGCGGCATATAATGTACAGATGCTTGAATTTTTACCTGTTGCCCTGCAAAACGCCGTAAAGCGGACGGGCATTGAAAACGTATACGAACTCAGGGTGCGCGCGGATTGCGCCGTAACGGCGAGCATACGCGGAAAATACGTATATTTCGGCGAAAACGGTGCGGTTGCGGAAAGTAAAAACGCTTTCGTGTACGGCGAACGAGAGATTGCCGATATGATTTACGGAGCGGGAAATTACTCTGTATATTCCGTAGAAGAACAGCTGCGGCGCGGGTTCGTAACGGCTTCCGGCGGCGTGCGCGTGGGCATCGCGGGAGAATACGTATTCGAAAACGGAAAAGTGCTTGCTTTGAAACGCGCGACTTCGATTTGCGTGCGGATTCCGCATCGGGTGCCGGGCGCGGCGACGAAAATTTACGAGGCGACGATGAAAAAAGGCATGAAAAACGTTCTGATTTTTTCTGCGCCGGGAAGAGGAAAAACCACGATTCTGCGCGACCTTGCGGAAAAAATCGCCGTACGGACGAGCTGCAACGTGCTTGTGTGCGACGAACGGGACGAAATTGCATCCTGCGGCTTATTATCAAGCGCCGACGTGCTTTCGTATGTAGATAAGAAGCAGGCTTTTGAGATGGCTTTGCGTGCGTTACGACCGGATGTGATTATTACGGACGAACTTTCCGATGCTGACTGCGAGGAAGTGAAGCGGGCGATTCGCGGCGGAGCGTACGTGGTTGCGACGGCGCATTATAGCGGCGTTTCGGCGCTGCCGGAATCGTTTCGCGGGGTATTCGACGTATACGCGGCGCTTTCCGACGAGGGAATCGGGAACATCGAAGGTCTGTACGATAAGAATCTTTTTAAAATCGGCTGATTTTTTTATCGGAAGAATAAGAACGGCAGCGGAGGAAAACAGAGTGGCGAAACTGATTACGGGAATCGCGCTGGTGATATTTTGCGGCTTTTGCGGATACATGCTGACGAAAAAATATCGGGTTCGAAAAGAATTTTATAAGCAATATTATGCTTTTAACCGCAGTTTTTTAAGCGAAATATCTTTTTCGAGGCGACCTCTGGAAAGCTGGCTGGAAAAACAACCGCTTTCGGGTGCCTTTGAAATAACCGTGCACGGATTTTTAAATGCGTTGAAAAGCGGAGATACGGCGCTGGAATCGTTTGAATCTCCCGATTTTTTAAGCGAGGACGAAAAGCTTTTTCTGACGGATTACTTTTCGGCGCTGGGCAGAGGAGATACGGAGGGGCAGAAGGGATATTTTACGGCAGCGGAAAAAACCATTGCCGCCCGAACGGAAAGCGCGGAGAAAGATTGCGCGAGATATTGCGATTTATACATAAAAATGGGCGTTTTACTTGGGCTTACGCTGCTTATTTTGCTGCTTTAACAATTTTCGGCGCGTTGCGGAGAGAGGAAATGGATATTTCGATTTTATTTAAAATTGCCGCCATAGGCATCATCGTAACCGTGATTTGTCAGATTTTAAAAAAATCGGACAGAGACGACGTAGCCACGGTGGTAAGCATTGTGGGGCTTGTAATCGTGCTTACCGTAGCGGTAAGCATGATAGGCGATTTATTCGAAGAAATCAGACGGATTTTTGATTTGACTTAGCGGCGGTGCAGGCGATTGAACATAGCGGCGAAAACTATTATGTCAGACGCAATAGTTATGCGTAGCAGAGTAATGACGGTGTAAACGGGAGAAAAAATGGAAATTTTTAAAATCGTCGGCGTAGGATTCGTAACGGCAATTTCGGCTATTTTATTAAAGCAGACAAAACCCGAACTTGCTTTTGCCGTAACGATTGCGGGCGTTATCATCGTGCTGATGCTTTCCGCAACGCTTCTGGAACAGACGATCGGCGCACTCGATTCCGTGTCGAAGCTGACGGGAGTGGAAAACGGTCTGGTGAAAATACTACTGAAAATCGTCGGAATCGGCTATCTTACGGAATTTGCCGCGGGAATCCTGCAAGACTTCGGCGCGCCGGGCGTTGCCGATAAAATCGTACTCGGCGGAAAACTTACGATTGTGGCGGTATCGCTTCCTTTGATTTTTCGCGTGCTTACGGTGCTGAATGCATTTCTGGGGCTGATATGATCGGGTTGAATCTGCTTTTCAATCAAAAGAAAAACCGGCGTCGGATAAAGAAGTTGTTATGCGGCGCGCTGCTTGTTTTTTCTCTGTTTTTTCTGTTGTGTTGGCTGCCGGCGGGGCAGACCGTCCGCGGAAAAGGAGAAGCGGGCGCAGACGACAAAAGCGGAAAGGACGCGCTGAACGAAAGCATTTACGAACAAATCGGCAAGCTGGATCTGGAGGATTTACAGCAATATCTGAACGGACTCGGCGGGTTTGACGATAAAAGCATTGCCGAGCGGCTGATTTCCTATATCGGCGGCGACGAAATAGCTTACGGCGATTTTTTCACGCAACTTAAATCCGTGTTCTTCAAAGACATCGAAGAAATGCTTCCCGTGTTCGCCACGGTGGGCGCGGTGGCGTTGCTCGGCGGCGTTTTTACGGCAATCCGAAGTTCTTCCGGGGCGCAATCTACCGAAAACGTTACGTTCCTCGTTACTTTTTCCGCCGTACTGCTGCCTGTTCTGACAACGGTAACCGCATGTTTTACGGCGGCAAAAAGCGCGCTCGATTCGGTTGAAAAGCAGATTCAGCTGATATTTCCCGTACTGCTCACTCTGATGAGCGTGAGCGGAAAAACCGCGACCGCGGCGGTTTATACGCCTGCCGCGGCATTTGTTGCCACGGGCGCGGTTTCGCTTGTGCGGCGCGTTTTATTTCCCGCGTCCGTGGCGATTGCCGCTTTCTCCGTAGCCGGAAATTTATCGCCGCAATTAAAAATCAATCGTTTCGGGGCGTTTTTCAAAAGCGTTTATAAATGGCTGATCGGGATTATGATTTCGGTGTTCGGCATATTTTTCACGGCGCAGGGGCTCGGCGCGGCGGCGTACGACAACGCGGCGAGAAGGGCGGCAAAGTACGCCATCGGCGCGGGCGTGCCGATTGTGGGCGGATTTTTATCGGGCGGATTCGACTTAGCTCTGGCGGGCAGCGCTTTAATCAAAAACTCGGTAGGATATCTCGGCATGTTGTTGCTTCTTGCCGTGCTTTTAAAGCCTTTGGCGATGCTGATTTCGGTAAACGTGCTTTTAAAATTCACCGCCGCCGTTACGCAGCCGCTCGGCGATCGGCGCATTTCCGATTTTCTCGGCGAAACCGCCGACAACGCGAATTATTGTCTTGCGGGCGTTCTGATGACGGCGTTCATGTATTTCGTGATGCTGCTGCTTTGCGTGTGCTGTTCGGAGGCGACGATATGAGCGAATATTTATTCGTCGTGTCCGGTACGGTAATCATCGCGGCGATTCTTACGGCAATCGCGCCGGAGGGAAAAATATCCGGCGTGGTAAAAACGGCTGTGAAGCTGGTTTGCCTGATCGTCATCGCCGAACCGATCGCAAAATATTTCGTTTTATCGGGAAAAGGCGAAGAACCGACGATTTACGACAAAAATATTTTTGACGAAACGGTTATAACCGTCGACGAAGATTTCATAAAATATTGCAGTGAACTGAGAATCGCCGAAACGGAAAAAGCAATCGAAGCGGTGCTTGCGGATGAGTACGATCTGACGGCGAGCGTAACGATTTCGTGGCGTACGGAAGAGGACGGGCGCATCGGTATTCTCGGTATCTCTGTTGAAACGCCTGCGCCGGCGGAGAAAAACGTGCGGGAAAAAATCGAACGGGAACTCGGCGAAAAATACGGAACGACGATAACTTTCGGCACGGAAAAACAGGCGAAGAAAAACGACGGGTAAGCAGCCGGGAAGAAACGGCAAGGAGGGAGCGAATCGCATGAAAAAAACGAAATTCACGAAAGAAAAGCTGCGCGACGTGCTGCTGGTTTCCTGTCTGGCGCTTCTTCTTGTGTTTGCGGTGTGGAAGATATTTTATACGCCATCGTCCGCTTCCCGCTTTTCCGCGGGGAATGCAGGCACAAGCGCGGCGGCAACGGAATCGGCAAGCGAAAAAGAAAAAAGTCTCGCCGCGTTTTTATCGGAAATGGACGGCGTAGGAACAGCCGAAGTGAGAATCTGCGAGGACGAAAACGGCGTTATGAGCGTGGCGGTGGTATGCGACGGAGCGAAAAACATTCTTGTCAATTCTAACATCCGCGAAGCGGTTTCGGCGGCGCTGGGCGTAGACGAAAAAAACGTTAAAATCTATCCGAAAAGCAGATAAAGCGGCATTTACGCTTTCGGCGGTTTAAATCAGATAAAAAAATAAAAAGTAAAAGGAGAAAAACTTATGGCAAAAACTCTCTCTAACAAAAAGAAAATCATCGTGATGTCGGCGCTTGTGCTGTTGCTTGCGGTAACGGCGGTGTTCAACTTCGTGCTTGCGGATACAAGCGCGAACGTAAATGCAAACGAACCCGTAACGGCGGCGAATTATTTTGCCGCATACCGTTCCGAACGGACGACGACGAGAAACGAGGAACTTACGCAGCTCGACGGCGTGATTGCGCTGTATCAGCCGGGCGACGCGAAGTACGAAGAAGCCACGAAGATGAAAATGGAAATCGTTGCGGCGATGGAAAAAGAACTTGTGGTGGAAACGATGGTGAAAGCAATCGGCTTTTCCGACGCCGTGGTAACGGTATCGAGCGATTTCGACAGCGTGAACGTATTTATCGATACGCCGGAACTTACCTACGATTCCGCGCTTTCCATTTACACAACGCTGAAAAACGAAACGGGAATTTCGCCCGAAAAGATTCGTATCGTACCCATCAATTCGGCGGACTGAAACGAATAAATATGCGTTTTTCGCCGCGTTGCGGGTGAAAGAACGGTTATAAACGAATAAAAAATAAAAAAAGAAGCAAACTTAGGCAAACAATTTACGTCAAAACAGTAGAAATCTTCCGAATAATGTGCTATAATATTAGCATAAACGATTATTCGGGAGATTTTTTGCAATGTCTAATTACAAATTCGGAGCAAAAGGCGAAGGCAAGGGAAAGGTTGTATATAACGCCGGAATCATCAACGGCATCGTTGCGCTTGCCATCAACGAAGTGGAAGGCGTGCGGCTGGTTTCCGGGAAGCGCAGAGGAATTTCTCTGTTTCCCGAAAAAGACGGCGTATATGCGGACGTTTCCGTCCGCGTGCATTACGGACATAACGTGCCCGAACTTGCGTATCGGATTCAGCAATCCATCAAACAGAACGTGGAAACGATGACGCGTTACACCGTAAAAAAAGTGGACGTGCATATTCAGGACGTAGTGTTTGACGAATTGCCCGTGAAGGCGGAACCGAAGAGCGCGGACGCGGCGGAAAACGCTGCGCCGACGGAAGAACGGGCGGCGCAGAATTAAACGGAAGAAAAAATTTTACAGAGGTATTTATGAGAAACGACTGTCGCGAAGCGGCGATGTGCGTGCTGTTTGCCGAGCAATTCAACGAGGAAGGCTGCACGAGAGAATTTATCAACAGAGTTTATAAAAAATTCAATATCGAAAAAAAAGAAGAACTGGAATTTGCGGACGAGCTGTTAAACGCGGTGAGCGAACATCGCCGGGAAATTATTTCCGCGATAGAAGCGGCTTCGCATCACTATCTTGAAAACCGTATTTATCCTTTGGATAAGTGCGTTCTGATGCTTGCCGTGGCGGAAATTTTATATTTCGACGACAAGGAAATTCCTCCCGTGGTTTCGGTTGCGGAAGCAACGAATCTTGCGAAAAAATATTCGGGCGATACCGCCGCCGATTTCGTAAACGGCGTGCTTTCGGGCATCATCAATAAAAAAGCGGAATAAACCGGCTTTTTTTAATGAATTTTTTACAAATTTATACGTTTTTTTCGGGCAGAACAATCAAATGAAAATCATTGACGGAAAAGCGCTTGCGGCAAAGCTGCGGGCGGAATTGAAAGAACAGATAGAAAATTTCGGCGAACCGATCACTCTGGCGGTGGTGATGGCGGGGGAAAATCCCGCGTCGCAGGTATACGTGAGAAACAAAGTGAAGGCATGCGCCGAAGTCGGCGTGCGTTCGGTGTCGCGTATTCTTCCGGAAAACTGCACGCAGGAAGAGCTGGAAGCGACTTTGACGGAACTTGCGGACGACGAAAGCGTAAACGGTATTCTGTTACAGCTGCCGTTGCCTGCAAATTTGGACGAACGCTCGGCGTTGAAAAAAATTCCCGTTGAAAAGGACGTGGACGGATTCAGCGAAGAAAACGTAGGGAAGCTTGCCATGAATCGCGGCGGAATCGCTGCGTGCACGCCGCTCGGCGTAATGAAAATGCTGGAAAGCGCGGGCACGGAAATTTGCGGGAAGCGAGCCGTGGTGATAGGAAGAAGCAACACGGTGGGCAGACCGATGGCGATGCTTTTGCTGAATGCGGACGCCACCGTAACGGTTTGCCACAGCAAAACGCAGAATTTGAAGGAAATCTGCCGCGAAGCGGATATTTTAATCGCCGCGATCGGCAAGAAAAAATTTGTAACGGCGGACATGGTGAAGGACGGCGCGACGGTAATCGACGTGGGTATCAACCGCGACGAAAACGGAAAGTTGTGCGGCGACGTGGATTTCGAAAACGTCTGCAAAAAAGCAGGCGCGATTTCTCCCGTACCCGGCGGCGTCGGTCCGATGACGATTACCATGCTTTTGCATAACACGTATCTTGCCGCGAAGGAACAGAAAGCGCGGCGGGAGAAGCGGACGGCGAAGTAACGCAACTTCGCGGGCGTTCCGCTTTGCGGCGGAACGCAAAGGGAAAGCGAAAAATGTTTAACGAAAAGTACGATTTATATTTAAAGGCGTTCAACGATTATGCTGCGGGATATTTTTCGAAGCTGAAAACGACGCCTGCGCTTTTAAAAGAGAGCATGGAATACAGCTTTTCAAGCGGCGGAAAGCGGATTCGCCCCGTTCTGACGCTGGCTGTGGCGGACGCGCTCGGCGTGAATCGGGAAGAAGTGCTTCCGTTTGCTCTGGCAACGGAAATGATTCATACGTATTCTTTGATACACGACGATTTGCCGGCGATGGATAACGACGATTACCGTCGCGGAAAACTTTCGAGTCATAAAAAATTCGGCGAGGGGCACGCGATTCTCGCCGGGGACGCGCTGCTGAACACGGCGTATCTTCTGTGTTTCAACATGTGTTTCAAAGGCGAAAAATACGTTCGCGCCGCGCATATTCTGTGTGAATACGCGGGCATAGACGGCATGCTGGCGGGGCAGTCGGCTGATTTACTGAATGCCGAAAAGGGCGCTCCGGCAGACGAAAAAACGCTGCGTTTCATCGACGAACACAAGACGGGAAAACTAATGCTTGCTTCGATTCTGACGGCGTGCGTGCTGGCGGACAATAAGAATTATTTCGAACTGGAACAGTTCGGGAAATATCTCGGCACATTGTTTCAGATTACGGACGATATTCTGGACGAAACAGCGGATTTTTCCGCGCTGGGAAAAACGATAGGCAAAGATAAACTGGAAAACAAGCTGACGTTCGCTACGCTGTACGGCGTGGACGGCGCGAAAATTCAGGCGGACATTTACGCTTCGGACGCGTACGCCGTTCTTGACGGAATCGACGGAGATACAAGCTTTTTGCGCGATCTGGTAACTTACGTGAGAAACCGCGAAAAATAAAGGCGTTTTCTTCGGATAAACAAGCTTTTATACGGAAAAAATTACTCGTCGGAAAGGATGAAACGCCGTGGAAAAAAACAGAACGTTGCGGGATATTACGCCCGCGGACATAAGAAAAATGACGAACGACGAACTCAACGTGTTATGCGACGAGCTTCGTTCGTTTATCTATGAAAAAGTTTCCGAGTGCGGCGGGCACCTTGCTTCGAATCTCGGCGCGATAGAAGCAACCGTTGCGCTGTGCAACGTGTTCGATTTTTCGAAAGACAAAATTATTTTCGACGTAGGGCATCAGTGTTACGCCTATAAGGCGCTTACCGGGCGGGCGGCGCAGTTCGATACGCTGCGGAAAGAAGGCGGAATTTCAGGCTTTCCCAAGCGTACGGAAAGTCCGTTCGATTTCTACGATACCGGGCACGCCGGAACGTCGGTTTCCGCGGCGATCGGCATCGCGAAAGCGCGCGATCTGAAGAAAGAGGATTTTTCCGTCATCGCGTTTATCGGCGACGGCTCGTTCAATAACGGGCTGATTTACGAGGCGCTCAATTCTCTGAAAATCCTGAATACGAAGATTCTGATTATCCTGAACGATAACGGCATGTCCATTTCTCCCACGGTGGGCGGCATGCACGAAATTCTGAACGATATCCGTGCCGCGGAGGACGTGTGCGCCGGCGGAAAAGCGGACGAATCGTACGTAGAAACGATAAAAAAACGGGAATCGGGCATCCGCTTTCTGGAAAGTTTTAATCTTACCTATCTCGGCGTTACGGACGGCAACGAAGCGGACGAAATGACGGCGGCTTTGAAAAAGGCGAAAAAACTGCTGAAAGAAAAATCGGTGCTTTTGCATATCGTAACCAAAAAAGGAAAGGGGTACGGATTCTGCGAAGAACATCCCGCCGTAACGCACGGCATTCCGCCCGTCGGGGCAAAAAAAGAACGGGAATATTCCGCGATTTTAGGCGAAACTTTAAGTAAGCTTGCGGCAAAAAACAATCGGATCGTCGCCGTAACCGCCGCCATGACGGACGCGCTGGGGCTGCGCGGATTTTTCGAAGCTTATCCGGAACGGGCGTTTGACGTAAGCATCTGCGAAGAAAACGCCGCCGTGTTGTGTGCGGCAATGGCTACGGAAGGATTGAAGCCGTATTACGCGATATATTCCACGTTTTTGCAGCGGGCGTACGACGAAATCATTCACGACGTCTGCGCGCAGGATCTTCCGGTTACTTTCTGCATCGACCGCGCGGGCATTTCCGGAGCGGACGGAGAAACGCATCAGGGCGTTTTTGATATTTCTTATCTTTCTATGATTCCGAATCTGACGATTGCGGCGCCGAAAGATACGGAAGAATTTGCAAGATTTCTCCGCTGGAGCGAAAAATTTCAGCATCCGCTGGCGATTCGTTATCCTCGCAGCGGAAAAGTGGTATTTTCGCACAGATTGCCGAAAAGGCAACCGATTGCGCAGCGATCCGGAAAAATCGTCGTCGGCACATGGGAATACCTTTGCAAATCGGGCGAAAGTAATGTTACGATCATCGCCGCGGGGGAAAGATGCCTGATTATCGCCTTAAAAGTTGTGCAGGCGATGGAAGAAAAGGGAATCAAAGGAAAAATCGACGTGATAAACGGCAGATTTATCAAGCCGCTCGATAAAAAAATGCTGTCTGCTTTGCGCGGTAACGTGATTACCGTAGAAGATAACGTTCTGGCGGGCGGATTCGGCGAAGCTGTGGAACACGAACTTGTAACGGAGGACGAAAACAAAGCGCCCGGACAGCGCAGAACTTTCCGTGCGTTTGCGTATAAAGATTGTTTTATTCCGCAGGGCAGCGTGGCTTCTCTGCAAAAACAATACGGCGTTTCCTGCGAAGAAATACAAGATTATATCGAAAAGCTGTTGAAATGATGCCTATACTATGCCACGCATAACAATTATGTCAGACAGAATACTTCAAGGAGAACCCCGGAATGAGGGCAGATAAATACTTTGCCGGAAAATTCGGCTCGCGAACGAAAGCGGCAGAAGAACTGACGGCGGGAAGAATTTTAAAAAACGGAAAAGTGCTGTTACCGAAAGACGAAGTAGCTGACGGCGACGAATTTACGTTTTTACCTGCCGCCGAACGATTCGTTTCCGGCGGTGGGTACAAGCTTTCCGCGGCGTTGAATGCATTCTCGTTCGATTGCGCGGGAAAAACGTTTGCGGACATCGGCGCGAGCACGGGCGGTTTTACCGATTGTCTGTTGCAGAACGGCGCAAAACAAGTATTTGCCATAGACGTGGGAGAAAGCCTTCTGGACGAATCGCTGAAAAACGATGTCCGCGTGATTGAGATGGAAAACGTAAACGCGAGATATCTGCAAGCAAGCGATTTTCCGTGCGGATTGGACGGAATCGTCGCCGACGTATCGTTTATTTCGCTGAAACATATTTTCCCCGTGATATCGGCAATATTACAAGAGGGAAAAGACGCGTTCACGCTGATTAAACCGCAGTTCGAATGTGAAAAACAGGGCATCGGAAAAAGCGGAATCGTCAAAAAAACGGAACATAAAAAAATTGTTAAAAAAGTGCTGGTTTTTGCGGCGGAAAGCGGACTCGAACCGTTGGAAATTACAAACGCGCCGATTAAAAAAGACAAAAACATCGAATATGTACTGCATTTGAAAAAGAACGGCGCGACCGACTTGCAAAACACAATTTCAAAGGCGCGCAACGAGCGGATTTTAAACGAAATCGACCGCATTTTAAAAACGGATACGGAAAATAAATAAAAGCGAGGGTACGGCGTTGACAACGGGAATTTACGTAAATCCAAACCGAAAAGAAACCGCGCTGCAGGCGGAAGAACTGGCAGCGACGCTTGTTTCGCGCGGATTCGGATGCCGTAAAATTTTTCGGCTTTCAGAGAAAGAAACCGAAGGTCTCGACATGCTTTTGGTGCTCGGCGGCGACGGCACGATTCTGCGTTGCGCGGAAATCTGTGCGCGGGCGGGCATAAAAATCGTGGGAATCAATTACGGAACGGTAGGATTTTTAGCGGAATTCGAAAAGGACGAACTCCCGTCCGTGCCCGATTTTCTTTTAAAACTGAATGAAGCCAAAGAGATAAAAAGAAACCTTTTGAAAGTTACATACAAAGAAAAAACGTTTTATTGCCTGAACGAAGCGGCGCTCCGCCGCGACTATTCGCTGAAAAACGGCTGCATTTTACAGACGAAAATTTCCGTAAACGGTTATCCGTTCGACGAAATATCGGGCGACGGCGCGCTTGTATGCACGCCTACGGGCTCCACGGCGTATTCGCTTTCCGCCGGCGGGCCGATTATCGCTCCGCAGACGGCGGCGATTCTGTTTACGCCGCTCTGCGCGTTTTCTCTTGCCGCCAGATCGGTGGTGTTCCCGGAAAACGACAAAATTACGCTTAAAATCACGCGCGGCGGGGCGTTTCTGCTCGCCGACGGCGTTATAGCGGCGCAAGCGGAAGAGGGCGACGAAATCACCGCGGAACGTTCGGATTTATACGCGGTATTTCCCACGCGCGCGTTCGGCGGATTTTACGGGAAGGCAAGAAAAAAACTGAGCTGACAAACCAAAAAAACGAAAAATAAAAAAGGAAGGTTCTAAAAATGTTAAAAACGGAACGGCATAAAGAAATACTCCGCCTCATCGAAAGCAACGAAATCGAAACGCAGGAAGAGTTGTGCAAAGCGCTGAACGACGAAAACTACGTGGTAACGCAGGCAACCGTTTCCCGCGACATCCGCGATCTGCACCTTTTCAAAGTGGCGGGCGTAGAAAAAAAATATCGCTACGCCAGTCTGAACAAGAGCGAGGGCGAAGTATCCGAAAAGATGCGCAATCTTTTTAAAACGTGCGTTCTTGCGATAGAAGCCGCGCAGAATCTGATCGTAGTGAAAACCATGACGGGCAACGGAGCCAACGCGGGCGCCGTGGTTGATAAGTTCAATTTGCAGGGCGTAATCGGCTCGGTGGCGGGCGACGATACGCTTCTTATCGTCTGCCACGATAACGAAACGGCTGCCGCCGTATGCGAAAGACTCTCCGGATTATTGAAATAATAAAGGAAAAGTTTGCGATGCTTGCAAAACTCACCATTAAAAACGTCGCTTTGATAGAAAGCGCGGAAATCGAATTTTCGGAAGGACTCAACGTTCTTTCGGGCGAAACGGGCGCGGGAAAATCCGTGATTCTCGATTCGCTGAATTTCGTTCTGGGCGCGAAAGCGGACAGAACGATGATTCGTTACGGCGAAAGCGAATGTTTCGTGAAAGCGGAATTTCTGCTGAACGAAACGGACGAAGCCGTGCGCGAACTTGCGGAAATGGACATCGAAAGCGACGGAGAAATCATTATCTCCCGCAGATTTTCGGAAACCGGGAAAAATTCGATTAAAATAAACGGCTCGACGGCAACGGCGGCGATGCTGAAAAAAATCACGGCGAAACTGGTGGACGTACACGGACAAAGCGAACATTTTTATCTTTTATCCGAGGCAAATCAGTTAAAGACGCTCGACGGCGTGTGCGGCGCTCCGCTTGCTTCGGAAAAGCTTGTACTGCGCGAATTTTTAAACGCGTACAAGACGAAAAAACACGAACTTACGCTTCTCGGCGGCAGCGAGGAAGAGCGCGAACGCCGCATGGAAATTCTGCGCTTTGCCGTCGACGAAATCAGAGGCGCCGACTGGAAAGAGGGCGAAGAAGAGGAATTGTTGCAAAAGCGGACGAAAATCAATAATCTCGAAAAAATTCTTTTCTCCGTAAAAGAGGCGCTGGAATATATTTCCGCCGACGGTGGCGCGTGCGACGCCTTGCGCGGCGCGCGGCGCGCGCTGAACGCGGTAGCGGGACTGGATAAAGAATACGAAAAGCTTACGGATACCCTCGAAAATATCGCCGAGGAAGCGGAGGACGCGTCGTCGGCGCTTTCCGAAATCGCCGACGGGCTGTATTTCGACGAAAACGAAGCGACCTATGTAGAAAACCGACTGGACGAACTGCGTTCTCTGCAACGAAAATACGGAGTAAAAACGCAGGAAGAAATCGTTATATTGCTTTCGGAAAAAGAGCGGGAATACGACGCGCTGGCAAACAGTGCCGAGCGTTCGGAAAAGTTGCGGGAAGAGATTTCCGGGCTGTTGAAAAAGATTCTGGAAAGCTGCAGAAAACTTACCGCCATCCGTAAAAAAGCGGCGGAAAAGTTCTGCGCGGGCGTGTGCGACGAGCTGAAAACGCTGAATATTCCGCACGCGCAATTCTCTGCGGCGTTCCGCGAATATGCCGACGAAGAGGCGGTAAACGCGGGGGAAAACGGACTGGATTCGATTTCGTTCATGTTTTCCGCTAATGCGGGCGAACCGCAGAAACCGCTCGGAAAAATCATCAGCGGCGGCGAAATGAGCCGTCTGATGCTGGCGATGAAAACAAGACTTTCCGATACAAACGGTATTTCCACGTACGTTTTCGACGAAATCGACGCGGGAATCAGCGGAAAGACGGCAAAAGTCGTCGGAGAAAAATTTGCGAAAATCGCAAAAACAACGCAAATCATCGCGGTTTCGCACCTCGCGCAGATTGCGTGTATGAGCGACGGCGAATTTCTGATTGAAAAGAAAGAAGAAAACGGAAAAACGCGAACGTTTATCCGCGCGCTTTCCGCCGAAGAACAAAAAGAAGAAATCGTGCGCTTGCTCGGCGGCGAGCAGGGCGAACAGGCGGCATATCTGCACGCGGAAGAACTGCTGCAACGTGCGCGGGAATTCAAAGCGGCGTTATAAGCCGATACGATTCGGCAAACGAATATGAATAAAAGCCCGTCGGTTGCTCATCCTAACGGTAAGTCGGAGAACGGAAGGCGCGCCTTCGCTTCGGCAAGCGGAGGGAAGCATGGGCAATCGGAAAAGTTGGAAAAGCGGTATAATTGCGGCATGTCTTGCCGTAAGTATACCGTTTTTTGTCGGCGGCACGCCCGGAATCGGTTCGGCAAAGGCGGAAAACGGCGATTATACGCACAAAGAAGTGTATATAGGCGGCATGCCGGCAGGGTTTACGCTGGGCATCGGCGGCGCGCAGGTCATCGGGCTATCTCAGGTAATGGGCGAGGGCGGCTGCTTTTCTCCGGCGGCGAAAGCGGGTTTGAAAACGGGCGATATTATCGAAAAGGCCGCGGGAATCCGCGTGCGGAACACGGCGCAATTAAACGAAGTCATCGGGCGCAGCGGCGGAAAACAAACGCTGCTGGAAGTGAGAAGAAACGGGGAAACCGCCGAAGTATCGGTTGTGCCCGTAAAAGACGCGATTACGGGAAAATATAAAATAGGAATTCTTGCGCGGGACAGCGTTTCCGGCATCGGCACGGTAACGTATATCGAAAAAGAATCCGGTCGATTCGGTTCGCTGGGGCATCCCGTGGCGGCGGAAGGCGGAACGCAATTCACGGGCGGCGAAATCTGCTCGTGCTGCATCGTAGGCGTCAAAAAAGGAATACGGGGCAAAGCGGGGGAACTGCGCGGCACGTTTTTAAGTTCCGAACGGTTCGGCTGCGGCGATAAAGTAACCGATTGCGGCATCTTCGGCACGGTGGACGAAACGTATTCGCTGAAAGGAAATCTCGCGGCATACACCGCCGCGGCGGACGAAGTTACGATCGGCGACGCATGCATATATTCCACGATCGACGGAGAAACGCCGAAAAAATACGCAATCGACGTGGTAAAAGTAGATAAAAACAACCGAGGGAACAAAAATTTCGTGATTAAAATCACCGACCCGGAACTTCTTGAAAAAACGGGAGGAATCGTACAGGGAATGAGCGGCAGCCCGATTATGCAGAACGGAAAACTTATCGGCGCGGTAACGCACGTTTTTCTGAACGATCCCGCGCGCGGTTACGGCGTAGCGATAGAAACCATGATGAAAAGCGCAGGATAACGCGAAAAATCGGCATTTTTGCCGATTTTTATCATATTTTACGAAAAGGCGGCATATATAGAAAATATGGACGCTCTTTTTTCGTGTTTCAAAGAGGCGATCGGCGTATTAAAAAAACGGAAAGCGTGGCTGATTTCTTTCGGCGCGGCGATTCTGTCGGGCGTGGTTCTCGGTCTTGTTCTTCCGAAACCCGCCTCCGTCAGACAGTATTATTTAACGTATTGCCGCGCGTATACCGACGGAATTTTCGTATCGTCGGTATTCCGCCTGTTTTTCCGGCGACTGATTTCCGTCGTGCTTTTGCTGCTACTTATCGTTCCTCTGTATTTTACCGTATATTATCTTCCGGCGGCGTTTCTGCTGGTGTTTTTCAAAGGCTATACGTTCGGCATCGTTACCGTGATTCTGCTTTCTTCGTTCGGAATCGGCGGCTTCTTTATTTTTTTAATCTGCGCTTTTCCGACGGCGCTTTTAACGTTTGCGCTGCTTGCGATTGCCTGTACGCTCGGCGGCGAAATCTGCAAAAAACGTCCGCCCGCGTGCGGAAACGGCGGAATTTTCTGTTCTTTTTTCTTGCTTCTCATCGGCGCGACGGCTTGCGCGCTTGCCGAAATATTGCTTGTAACAATCATTTTTCGCCCCGTAAGCAAAATTTTCTGAAAATTTCGTATAATTTCTTTTCCGACAGCGGAAACTGAGAATATGAAAAGGACAGGAAAGCTGATTGCGGGAGCGGCTTTTGCCGCCTCGCTGTTATTCACGAAAGGCATTGCGCCGGCATTCAGACCGGGCGACGGACAGAATTACGACGGTTATTCCGCGGCGGCGGAAGATTACGCGGAAGCGCTTCCCGCGGAAGAAATTCCCGAAAACTTTGTAGAGGTGAAAAAAGTCGTCGGTGAAAACGAACTCGGCGCGCACGCAAAATCCGCTTATCTCGCGGAAAGCAAAAGCGGAACGGAAATTTTTTCGAAAAACGAAACGAAGCGGCTGCCGATTGCCAGCATGTGCAAAATCATGACGTTGCTGCTTGCGTTCGACGCCGTAAATACGGGCGTAATTTCGATGGACGAAAGCGTTATCGTAAGCGAGAGAGCAGCGGGAATGGGGGGCTCGCAGGTTTTTCTGGAAAGCGGCGGCGAATACAAAATCCGCGAATTGTTAAAAAGCATCGCGGTTTGCTCGGCTAACGATTCCTGCGTGGCGATCGCCGAAAAAATTGCGGGCAGCGAAGAAGCGTTCGTGAACAGAATGAACGAAAAAGCGCAGGAGCTCGGCATGCGCGATACGTTGTTTTCCAACTGCACGGGGTTGCCGAAAGAACCGCAGTATTCCTGCGCGAAAGACGTTGCCGCCATGCTTTGCAAACTGATCGAAAACGAAGAATATTTCGGATTCTGCAAAGTCTGGACGGAGAAATTTCAGCATCCCGAAGGCAGAGTTACGGAAATTACGAATACCAACAAGCTGGTACGCTTTTATCAGGGGTGCGACGGCGGTAAAACAGGATTTACAAGCGAAGCGGGTTTCTGCCTTGCCGCAACGGCAACGCGCGGCGGCATGCGGCTTGTATCGGTAGTTATCGGCGAGGACAGCAGCGCGCACCGTTTCGGCGACGTACGCGGCATGTTCGATTACGCCTTTGCAAACTACGCCCTGAAAACGGTAGCGGACGAAAATAATCCGCTGGAACAAAAAGCGGGCGTGCGAGGGGGTAAAAAAGACGAAATTGCCGTGAAACCCGAAAGAAACGCCTATATTTTCGGCAAACGAGGCGAAAAAGAAAACGTTACGTTTTCTTTAGAACTGCCCGAATATGTGCAGGCGCCCGTCCGTGGCGGCGATAAAGTGGGCGAAATGATACTGTATAAAGATAACGTGGAATTCGACCGCGTGCCCGTCGTAGCGGCGGAAACGGCGGAACGAGCGAATTTTGCGGACAGATTCAAAGCGATTCTGCGCGGCTGGCGCTTCGGAAAAAGCTGAGATTTTGCGCAAAAATCAAAGGGAAAAGGCAGGTCTTATCCTGCATAAAAACATTTTCAAAACGCGATTTTCGTTTTTTTTACGATTTTCGCGTTTTTTTCTCGGAAAATTCCTTTATGATTCTTGCATTTTTTATTCTTTTTTGGTAAAATAATCATAACGCATAAATCGTAAAGTAAAAAGCGGGAGGCGAAAAGATGGATTGGTTCGTGGAAATGCTGGCAAAATTTCTCGCCGTAACGCTGGTGCTTACTCTGCACGAATTCGCGCATGCGTTCGTAGCGTATAAATGCGGAGATCCCACGGCGAAATGGGCGGGCAGAATGACGCTGAATCCCGCAAAACATTTCGACCCGCTGGGGCTTGTGTGTTTTGTGTTCGCAGGCTTCGGCTGGGCAAAGCCGGTGCCGGTAAACGAAGCGAATTTCAAAAAATACGGAAGCGGTTGTTTCTGGACGTCCGCGGCGGGCGTCATCGTCAATTATCTGTCGGCGTTTATCTTCTATCCGCTGATGGTTCTTGCCGTCAGATTTATGGGTTCGGCGGAACAGCTGACGTACGGGCATGAATTTTTATATCTTTTCACGAATTATCTTTTTGCGTTTTCGCTGAGTTTCTGCGTGTTCAATTTACTGCCGTTTTATCCGCTGGACGGATTCAGAATCGTGGAAGCGGCGTCCAAACGACGCGGCGGATTTTACCGCTTTTTACGCAAATACGGCTATTATATTTTAATCGGTCTGATTGCCGAAAGTTATCTTTGCGAAATGCTTGCAAGGCTCACGGGGCAGCCGATTTTCGTCCTGCTGGACGTTCTCGGCTATATAATGAATTTCGCTACGGGAATTTTCGCAAAACCCGTAACGGCGCTGTGGGGACTGATATTGCGTTGATTGCACAGCGAAACGTTTGAAAACCGCGTTTTTGCTTTACAAATATATTGTGTGAAACAGGGAGGACTGTTTTGGAAAAATTAACCACGGAAAACGTAAAAGATTTCGATTCGGAAGTGGATTATACAACGGTGCTCGATAATTTCGAAGGCCCGCTCGATTTGCTTTTATACCTTATCAATAAAGAAGAAATCGCCATCGAAGATATTTTCGTATCGCAGGTAACCGAGCAATTCCTTACATATATGCAGGGACTGCCGTATCTCGATATGGAAAAGGCAAGCGAATATTTAAACATCGCCGCCACGATTATCGACATCAAAGCCAGAAGTCTTGTGCCGCCCTTAGAAGATTATTTCGACGAGGACGATTACGGCTACGAAGAGGACCCGAAAGACGCCTTAATCCGCGCATTGAACGAATACAAAATGATTAAGGAAGAGGCGGACAAGCTGAAAGAGCGCGAAACGGTGGGATACTTTTTCAAGGCGCCCGATAAAGATATCGGCGAATTGCAGGTGAAGTATAAAGATTTCACGCTGGACGGGCTTGTGGACGCTTTCACGAAGCTGATGCTCAAGCGCGAAAGCGAACGGGCGAGCGCGCCGCCGCCGAAAGAAATTCCGCGCGAAGCGTTTACCGTACGCGACAGAATTCACTATATCCGCAACGCTTTCGATACGAAAGATTGCGTGAATTTCGAAGATTTGTTCGAACCGCACGCGCCGAAATCGGAAATCGTAACCACGTTTCAGGCGCTTCTCGAACTTTTGAAACACCAGTATCTGACGGTGGAACAGAACGGTCTGTTCGCGCCGATTACGATAAGAAAAAATAACGAAAAACAGGAGGATGACGATCTTGGAGATATCGACGAATATAATTGAGGCGATTTTATTTGCGGCGGGAAACGCCGTTCCCACGGATCTGTTGCGCGATAAGCTGAATCTTACGAAAGCGCAGATGGATTCGATGGTACGCCAGCTGGAAAAGAAGTATTCCGGAAACTGCGGTATTCGCCTGCTTCTTTTCAATCATAAAATACAACTTGCCACCAACCCCGATTATAAGGAACAGGTAGCGGCGGTGCTGAACCCCATTCGGGAAAAAGAATTCACGAGAACCATTCTCGAATGCGCGGCAATCATCGCTTACAAACAGCCGATTACGAGAACGGAACTCGATTCGGTGCGCGGCGTAAACAGCGATTATGCGATTACCACGCTGCTCGGACTGGAAATGATAGAGCCCTGCGGCAGAAAAGACGCGCCCGGAAAACCCGTTCTGTATCAGACGACGGATAACTTTTTACGGCGCTTCAAGCTGAAATCGCTCAACGACCTTCCCGATTACGAAGAACTGATGAAGAAGATTGCGGAAATGAGCGCCGTTTCGGACGACGACACGTACCTTTACAGCAAAGACGTGTACACGCCGGGCGAGGACGAAGAAAACCTTTCCGCGCAGCAATACGCAGACGGAACGGAAGATAACGAAGCGACGGAAAATCCGGAAGAAAATGCGGAAAATACCGCAGCCGATGCAAACGATACCGTCGCAAACGCGGAAGAATCCGCTTTTGAAGAATCCGGAACGAACGAAGAAAACGAATAAATTCAATACATACTTTCACGAATTCTGCTCATATTGACGATATGGGCAGAATTTTTACGTTGTTTCTTGTTATTGCGGGCGCGGCAATCTTTTTATTCGCCCCGATCGTGCAGGAATTCAACGTATTCGGCGATCTTGGCAGCAAAAAGCTTGCGTTTTCGCTGTATCTGTTCGGTTTCGTTAAACTTGCCGGCGGGTACGTAACGTCGTACCGCGGCGGCGTCGCGGTGCATCTTTCCGAAAAGAAAGCCGTTTTGCTGCCGTATTCCGGGATGAACGAGGAAAGAAAAAAGTTTAAAATTTTTCGTTCGTTCCGTCTGATTTCGCTGGAAACGTCCGCGGAAACGGGCGCGGAATATTTCGCGGGCGCGGCGGTAACGTATGCGGCGCTGAAAGGCTTTCTCGCCTTGAAGGGCGCGCTGAACAAAAGCGAACTGAAACTGTATCTGACGGACGGCGACGCGCTGAAAGTTTCCGCGCGCGTCGTTGCTTATTTTCAGATAGCCGTTCTTCTGGCGTTGTTCGTCAGATTTTTAATCAAAACGGCGATAAGGAGGATAAAAGAAATATGGAAGAAAGAAAAATCAACGGTCTGACGGAACATTCGCTCCGTACGCTCGGCGGCATAGCAGATGCCGATACGGTGCTCGGCACGCCTGTTTTTACGGCAAGCGGCGCGCAAATCGTGCCTTTTTCGAAAGTTACGTTCGGCAATCTTTCCGGCGGCGGAGAATACGGCGACGTGAAAGTCATCAAAGAAGCGGGGGACAGGTCGTTTGCGGGCGGCAGCGGATCGGTCGTCAGCGTAAAGCCGATGGGCTTTATCATCGACGACGGAAAAACCTGCCGCGTGGTAAGGCTGACGGACGAGCCGCTGGACAACCTGATTGAAAAAGCAAGCGACGTTTTAAGAAACGTTACAAGCAAACGGGATAGCTGAAAACGCGGCGATGACGGCGAAAAAGATGATGAATATCGGAAAAAAAGCGCGGTTTGTCATATTCGCGGCAATTCTTTCGCTGATGTCTTTTTTATCTTACGGCAGAGGCATCGGAGTCAATGCGGAAAGGTTCGGCGGCGACGCGGTCGCGGCGGAAAAACATGCGGGCGCAACGGGAATTCATGCCCGTGCCGCGTGCGTTATCGAACTTTCTTCGCGGCGTATCCTGTTCGAAAAGAACGGCGAAGAACAACTGCCGATGGCAAGCACAACGAAAATCGCCACGGCGCTTACCGTACTCGACGAACTGACGGAAAACGGCGACGAATCGCGGCTGGACGAAACGTTCTCGGTTCCGGCTTCATGCTGCGGCGTGGAAGGCTCGTCGGTGTATCTGAAAGAGGGCGAAGATACCACCGCGCGGGAGCTTTTGTACGGGCTGATGCTGCGTTCCGGAAACGATTGCGCGGCAACGCTTGCCGTGCGCGTATCGGGCAGCATAAAAAAATTTGCCGAAAAGATGAACCAAACGGCAATGCGGGCGGGCGCGCTGCATACGCGTTTCAAAAATCCGCACGGACTTCCGGAAAAAGGGCATTATACCACGGCGCGCGATTTATCGATGATTACTGCGCTGGCGCTCGAAAACAAAACGTTTGCAAAAATCGTCAATACTCGCCGCTACGAGCCGAAAAACTGGACGAACAAAAATAAAATGCTCGCGGAATACGACGGCGCGTTCGGCGTAAAAACGGGGTATACGAAACAGGCGGGGCGCTGCCTTGTATCCGCCGCGGAAAGAAACGGGATGTCCTTAATCTGCACGGTGCTGAATTGTTCCGATACCTACGGCGAATCGAAAAAACTGCTCGACGACGCGTTTGCCGCCTACGATTTATCGCTTCTGCAAGCGGCGGAAAGTCCCGTGCCTCTTGATACGAAAGCGGGAAAAATCAGCGCGAAAACGGGAAAAGACTTGCGTTATCCGCTGTTATCCGCCGAACTACCATACGTGAAAAAGACGACGATTGCGTTCGATTCCCCGCAGAAAGACGGAAACGGACGGGAAATTTACGGACAGTTGCGTATTTACCTTGCAAATAGCTTGCTTTTTTCGGAAAATTTGTATAAACTATAAAAGCAAGTTTTTTAACGACGTCAACGAAAACAACGAAAGAGGAAGTGTACAGATGCGCATCAATAAATTTTTAGCGGAAAAGGGCGTTGCCAGCCGTCGCGGCGCCGATGAAATGATTCGTAGCGGCAGAGTAACGGTAAACGGAAAACCGGCGGAGCCGGGAACGGATATCTCCGAAAACGATAAAGTGGAAGCGGACGGCGTTCTTATCGCTCAAGGCGAAGTACAGCATGTTTATTATGTGATGAATAAACCCAAAGGCGTTGTGTGCACGATGAGCGACGATCGCGGCAGGAAAACCGTTGCCGATTTATTGCCGGAGGGAATCGGGCGCGTTTTCCCCGTAGGACGGCTCGATTACGATACGGAAGGTCTGCTGATTCTGACAAACGACGGCGACCTCGCGTACGCGCTGACGCATCCGAGCCGCGAAGTACAAAAAACTTACCTTGCAAAAATCGAAGGAGTCCTTACGGAAAAAGACCTGAACCCGATTCGTTCCGGTATCGAACTCGACGGCGTTCTCACGCATAAATGCAAAGCGCATATCGTGGAAACCAACAAAGCATACACGAAAGTACACCTGACGATTACAGAGGGGCGCAATCGCGAAATCCGGCGTATGTTCGAGGCTATCGGGAAAAACGTAAGTTTCTTAAAGCGCATTAAAATCGGTACGCTTACGCTGTCCGGACTGGACAGAGGGAAAATCCGTCCGTTAACGGACGGGGAAGTTTCCTCTTTGAAAAATTTATAATCGGTATATAACGGTTTACGCCCCGATTGTGCATGCAATCGGGGCGTAATTATCTGTTTTTTATGTAAATTTTTCAGTCGGACGGCGCTGTGTTACGCAATACGATTGCGAATCAGTCCGACAACTTTTCCGAGAATGGAAACTTCTTCGGGGTTGAATACGAAATCGTCAAGGACTTCGTTTTCGGGGTGAAGGATAATTTTTCCGTTGCGGCGGAACAAACGTTTTACCGTGGCGGATTCGCCCACCAGTGCCACCACGATTTCTCCGTCGGCGGCGGTTTGCTGCCTGCGTACAATGATTTTATCTCCGTCGCAAATCCCGGCGTTGATCATCGAAGTGCCCTGAACGTGCAGCATAAACAAATCTTCGCCGCGAAATTCGCCGAGAGGGAAGGAATAATATTCCTCGTAATTTTCGTACGCAAACACAGGCTGCCCGGCGGTAACGGTTCCCAGCAGGGGAATATTCACCGACCCCGATTTGCCCAGCGTTACGGCGCGTTTTTTATTTTCCGCTTTGTTCAGATAGCCTTTTTCCTGCAGCCGTTCGATATAGCTGTGCACGGTTGCGGTGCTTTTGATGCCGCAATAAGCCCCGATTTCGCGCACGGAGGGCGTATAGCCGTTTTCTTCCGAAAAACGACGGATATAATCCATGACTTTGATGAGTTTGTTTTCGTCCATAATTTGCCTCCCGAACGGAGATTTTTCAGTACATATTTATTATAGCATACTTTTTTTGAAAATGCAAACAAATGTTTGACATATTTTCTTGATTTTTGTATTTTTTTGTGGTATAATGTCGAAAGATGATGAAAAAAGGCGGTGGAAACGGCGATATGCAGAAAATACAGACGAATAAAAAAGCGGAAAAAGCTTCGGAATACGAAAGTTCCGGGCATACGATAAAGTGCGTTTTATACGATCGCGATTGTATCGGTTGTCTGGAATGCGAAACATGCGATCTCGATCCGAACAAAGTGTGCGATAATTGCGGGAAATGCCTTGATATACAAGACGTCGCCTCCATAAAAATCGATAAAATATATGCAAGCGAAGCGGATTACGAGGCGGATATAAACAAGCGCAGCTGACGGCGCGCAACTCGCCGCCAGATTCCGTCGTTTACGGACATCTCGGCATCATCATAAATCAACGGAAAAACGGCATAAAGAAAAGGAGGCGTTACAGCCTCCTTTTTGTAATTTCACCGCTTTTTCGCCGAATAGGATCTTTGTTAAAGCGTGCGTACAACCGCTTTTCTGTCTATTCTGCGCAATTTTACCGTTTATCGAACAATCCAGTCCGAAAACAAAGCAAGTCTTTCGTTTTCGACGGAACACACCGCCAAAACGCCGTCGTCCGTATAATCTACCGAGCGTTCGGTAACATAATTTTTCAACTTCGAATATTCTTTTAAACGGGAATAAGGCACAAGCAGCGAACATTCCGTTCTGTTTGCGCGAAACATTTCGGATATTCTGCGTTTTAAATCATCCGTTCCGGCACCGGTTTTCGCCGAAATAAAAACGCATTCGGCGGGATAAAGCGCCCGCGCGTCCTCGTCAAGCATATCGCTTTTATTCACGGCAACGATATAAGGGGCCGAAAAATTCAGCGAACGCAACACGCCGAGCGTAGTTTTCATCTGCATATCGAAATCGGCTTCCGCGTCGCAGACAATGACGGCAAGTTCGCAATTCAGAACGCTTTCCAGCGTGGAACAGAACGCTTCTATCAGATTGTGCGGCAAATCCCGTAAAAAACCGACGGTATCGATCAGCAGATAATCTTCGCCGTCAATCGTAAATTTACGGGCAGTGGCGTCCAGCGTTGCAAAAAGCCGATTTTCGGCATATACGTTTTCGTTACAGAAATAATTCAGCAAAGTGGATTTTCCCGCGTTTGTATACCCCACAAGCGCTATCGTTTTCGTCTGCGTTTTCTTGCGGCGTTCCGTTTGTAATTGCCTGCGCGTTTTCAATTCGGCAAGCCGTTTTTCAAGATATTCGATTCTGCCGCGGATGTATCTCCGATCCGTTTCCAGCCGCGTTTCTCCGGGGCCGCGCGTACCCACGCCGCCTCCCTGACGGGAAAGGGCGTTTCCTTTTCCTTTCAGGCGCGGATAAAGATATTTTAACTGTGCGAGTTCTACCTGCAGTTTCCCTTCGGAAGTTTTTGCATTACGCGCAAAAATATCCAGAATCAAAGTAGTGCGGTCGATGACTTTTCTACCGCCGAGCGCGGCGGAAATGTTTTGCGTCTGCGACGGCGTAAGTTCTCCGTTGAAAAGCACCGTAACGTCCAGTCCGTCCAGAAGCTCCTCAATTTCGCGCAGTTTTCCCGAACCGAACACGGTGGCGGGGGAGATATTCCGCAATTTTTGCACCGCAACGCCGGCAACGGCGGCGCCGGCGCTCTCTATCAAAGACTTTGCTTCTTCCGTCAGCGGATGTTCGTCTGCTTCATTATCTTCGGTAATCGGCTGCATAATGTAAATTTTTTCCTGCGGCGATTCGTCCCTGATAATCTGATATTGTTTTTGATTTTCATTTACTATGTCAATCATAATTATATTATTATGCCTATCATACTATTATTTATTGCGCGTTTCTTCGGAATTATTCGCAGAAGAATCCGCTAAAGAGTCGATATGCAGTTTCACGGCACCGGCAACGCGCCTGCGATTTTCCTGCGTAATGGCGGCATAATGGCGTTTTGTTGTGTTGACGTCTTTGTGTCCGAGAACGTCGGCTACAACGTAAATATCACCCGTTTCGTTATACAATCTCGTGCCGTACGTACTGCGAAGTTTGTGCGGCGTGATTTTCTTCAACGGCGTTACCGTTTTGCTGTATTTTTTTACCAGAAACTCAACGGAGCGTACATTGATTCGCTTGTATTGCATGGAAAGGAACAGGGCGTTTTCGTTTTCCGGAATTTTCGGATCGTTTTTCTTTGCGGCGATATATTCTTTTAAAGCGAACGCCACTTCGTCGGAAAAATAGAGGATTGCCTGACCGCCGCCTTTGCGTGTAACCACAAACGAATTATCTTCGAAATTTACGCTGTCGTCGTTTAATCCGACAAGTTCGCTGATACGAATCCCCGTGCCTAAAAACAGCGTTAAAATCGCCGTATCGCGCACACGCGTTTTATCGTGATAACCGATGGCGTGTCTGGTAAGTCCGCGCCCGCTTTCGGCAACGGAAAGCAGTTCCGACACCTCGTTTTCGTTTAATCGTATAATCTCTTTTTCGCGGCATTTCGGCGTGGCTACTTTCGCCGCATTATTCACTTCGATATCTCCTTTGTTAAAGAAATATTTGAACATGGCGCGCACGGCAGAGAGCTTGCGCGATTTTGCAGGCGCGTCGCAGGTGAGTATTTTTCCGTTGTACCGATACCCGGAAAGATAGCTTAAAAACAATTCTATATCGTTGTTCGTTACAGCTTCCAGATCCTCCAGCGTCAAATCGAGAGGGGCTTTTTTCGGATATTTTTTGCGACAGAGAAAGTCAAAAAAAATACAGAGATCGTACGCATATTTCAGGCGCGTCTGACAGCTTGTGAGCGACTCGATACCGAGGAAATAATCAAAACAAAACGGTGGCAGCTGTTTTTCAAGCAATTCCGAAATTTTTTCGTTATCTTTAAGATTTCTTGTTGTATAATAATTTTCTTTCATAATAATAGTGTAGCGCAAAAAACACGCTTTGTCAATAAATCCGTTAAGGCGACCGACAGATTTTTCGTAAAATATTTTTCGAAATTCTGTAAATAATCAAATTCATCGAAAAACAAGGTTTTTTTATTCAAATTCGTTGAAATTCGGCACGAAAGGGTATACAAATAACATTTCGTAAAATACAGCTTTTACGAAATGTTACACCTGTTTTGTACCGCGGGGCAGGCTTTTACAGTTTTTCGCGTATTTCTCGCAGTTTTTCGTTCTTTTTCCATAATAACCACATATGCAACGCCATATCACGAGTTTGCGTGCAACTGAATACGTCGAAATCGTTTGTTTTTGTATTCGAATACATACAACGCCAACAATGCCGCGATGTTTGCATTACTATAAATACGTCAACTAACGTTTGTTTTTCCGTTCGATAAAATACATATTTATGCCACGCATAATCGAAGTACAATTTATATGTGCTTTTGAAGGAAGAGCCGAGTTCCCACAATAACCAATGTACACGACCGCCTTTCGGCGCGCCGATTCCTTTTGAATTACTCATTTTCTTTTTTCCTTTTTTGAGTTGTTGGTAACTCAAATTTCTTATAACGTGATAATTTGAGTTATCGGCAACTCAAATTCTTACTTCGAATACAGTTTTTGAGTTATTGGCCACTCAAAATATTTTTTTGTAGTCGTATTCACGCCCTAATTTTTCCGCAAGTTGTTTTCCGTCGCGTACTCGTCCGAAAAACATAAATATACTTTCAAGCCGTTTGCTATTTTCGAAATCCCACTTAGAAAAATAATAAAAAATGTATTTGTGTTTGAATTTTTCCATTTCATTCACCTGCCAGATCGTTTATACTTGCGCGCGATATGTAAACGATATTCTGCTTGCTTTGATTTTTGATATTTCGGTTTATTTCTTCGAGAAATTCGAAGATTCGTTGCGGATCTTCCAACGCTCTGAGCGTTGCTATAACTTCATTATACTTTTCGTCGGCTTCGAGCTTTGCGGGTTCTTCGAAGTTAAACCCGCGTAAAACGCCGTAGCCTTGTATAACGTGCCGCCGGTACAGAGTGAAAAACATTGCCACGAAATCATAATAATTACCGATACAGCCTTCTTCTTTATCTTTGAATATGCCTTTTGTAGCGTATTTGAACACTTCGTGATACTTTCCACAAGCGTTATCGGCAATAACGCTATAACCGAGCGAACATATATCAAGATTTTCTGCCGTAACTTTTACGCCGTCCATTAAGAGCCGCCAAACCTTTTGCAGAAGTATTTCGAAGTCCGTGAAAAACCGTTCCGGTTGTCCGTATTCGATTTTTTTATGACTTCGCTTTATATCCGGATTATTGAAAGAATATGCATTCACATACTTTTTCTCGCCCATAAACTTTGCAACGCCTTTCCGGAAGATAAACAAGCAATGAAAATGCGGGTGAAAATTTTCGTATACTTTGCTTTTCGTTATTTCCAACGCTCTGATCGCGCCGATAAAGCCGTATTTTTTGAAATCTACGCCCTTTATCTTTTTTGCGCCTTGAAAGTATCGGATAATGCGGGAAAATTTCGAATACATTTCCGTTACGGTACTTTGCACAACTTCCCGTTCGGGGTTCGGCACGGTAAACACAATATGATAAATATCGTATTTTTTCGAAAGTTCGTCTAAGAACGGCGTGAATTTCTCTTCGCGCTGTTTTGCTTGCGCACTGCCGCAACAATCGCAAAAGCGATCTTTGCAGCGGTTCGTTCTGATTACGTCTTTTACGCCTTGCAACTTATAATAATCGACGTCCCAATACTGACAGCATTTCCGAAGCCACTCGGCGCGGGTTAAAAGCGTTTCTTTCTCATATCCTAAACCTTCTTTGAAATCCTCGGCTAAATCTTCGTAGTAGCCTGCAAGCGTTTCATTCTTCTTCGTTCGGCGATTTATTTTATCAAACGTACCTTTTACGCTCGAATCTTTTTTTATCGTTGCAAGTTTCATATTTTTTGCCTTTTCGTGGGACGAATATTTTCTATTATTTCAAGGTTCGCCCCTTACCGCGCTTTCGCGCGGCTCGGGGGCTCACTATTCACGTTGTTTTTACGGCTCGGTAACTTGTTTTGGCGGCGTTATCTGATACCGCCACCGCCGCCACCGTGCCCGCTTCCTGCTCCGGTTGAAGGATTCATTGTTCCATCGCCGAAAATGTTAAAACCGAGGCATTTCGTAACTACATTCAGAATTGAAGAAAGCAACGCGCCGATATCCATTATTACAGAACAAAGAATAACAAGCGGCGAAAATATAGCCTTGAAAAAATTTGCAATAAGCGTTAAAAGCTCTTCCACACCGTCTATCGTCAAATCAAACGAAAGGTTTTTCATATATTCTACAACGCCTTTCGTATATTTAAAGCTGAAATCGAGTTCGGAAAGCGCATCGAGAAATCCGGAAAGCGTAAGCGGCTCGCCGCCGTTTAAGGCGCGAACCAACGAAAAAGTAAGTAATGAAATTACGACAATAAGAAAAAATCGTTTCATTATGATTTACCTAATACAAACCGTACAATCGCAAGCACCAACGCCAAAGATATTAAGGCAAGCGCAAATTTCTTCATATCTACGCCGAGTATCTGAAAATCGAGAAGATTTGTAAACGCCGCCACGGGCGCGTCGATTACGGCTGTAAATAAGCTTGTAAACGTTCCGCTTCCGCTTGCCGCCCAACCGTCCGAATAGCCTTTATCATAATAACTTTGCGTATTCTCGTTCTTACCGGCGGTATAACCGTTTTTATAACCTTCGTTTAATCCGTTTGCATAGCTATCATCTATTCTTTGTTGAATCGTATTAGGCACATACGAAGCCAAAGATTCATCGGATATACGAGGATAAATAAACGGGATATTTACGCTATCTCCGGATTTCCCACTTATCCAAAAATAACAAGACTGCACTATATTCTTTTTATTTATAAAATATAATTCATTGTCGGAAAATTTCGGAAACGAACAAATATATCCATCAGCCACAAGTCCACCGGCTCGCTTAGTGCTCAAAGCAAAACCCGTTACAATCGTACCGCTAAAATCGACATAAGCACGATAATACAAATATCTAAACATAGGAATCGTAGATGTCAAATTAAAACTATAAGGCTCGTTAACGTCTTTTGTCAACGTGCCGGAAACCGAACCGATTCCGTTTTCCCAAATAAACGTCAGACCGTTCCACGTTACGGAAGTATTTTCAACCGAAAAATAGTTTTCTTTGTAATTTCCTTCTTCCGCTTTCGCCTCGAACGGCACTTCCATTTTATACGCCGTGCGGTTTTGAGTTACCAGCGCCGCAAATATGCTTAAAAGCGCGAACATAAACGCCGCGCAGATTGCCGATATGCTTTTCAGTTTGCTTGCCTTATTCATCTTGCACCGCCTTGCTTATCCATTTATGCGCCAATCGCGGTATAAACACCACGACGTCGAACATTACGTGAAATACTTCCACGCCCGCAACGTACGCAAGATAATCATTCACCGCGAACGTAGTATTGAACGCCGTTTGCGTTACTTCGTCGAATATATCAGATACGAACGAGAACGGCGAGAAACTTTCCAAAAACGTGAAAAACCCCGGCGCGCTCGGGTTTTGTTTGTTTACCGTCAGATACACGAGAACGGGCAGCAACGCCACTATAAACCAAAAGATTTTATCTATTTTATACGACGTTCGCCGTTTTGTTGTCTGCGAGATCATTTCCTTTTTCTTCCTTTGCCGCTTTCGGCTTGTATTCCTCTATCGTCCTGAATTTCTTCAACGTGATAATTTTCCGCGTTTTTAAGTCCGCTTTCTTAAACGGTTTTATCGGTGTGAATCGCTCTTTCTGCTCTACCGGTAAATCGTCCGTAAATGCACTGTAACAGTACGCGTCGTACATTTTCCATACCCTTTTCGGAATAATTATCATTTTCAAGTCGTCTTCCACGTCGCTTTCCACCGTGTTTATCGTGCTGTTATCTTCCGAATAGAAAAATTCCCGCACGAACAATATCACGAAGAACGGCAACTTCACGTTGTGGTGTATCCAGAAGTAAGAATTGATACACCTTTTCACGGCGTAGTGATTATCTTGTATGCTCTGCGTGTCGTAAATCAGATAGCCGCCGTGCGTTTCGTGTCCGAACAATTTATTGAATAGCAACATTCTTTCGTTTACTTCCATATCCTTGAACGCCATTGAATCAGCCAGAAGCGAAGCTTCCTGAATATACACTACCGAACCGTACGCCGGGCGCACTTTCCGCGTTACCATTTCCGTTGTTAAAAGCGTATACGGCACACCCGCAAGTTTTACGTTCGAATATAACAAAGGCTTTTCCGGTAAAGGTTTCTTCCTTGCGAAGATCTTCCGGAAAAAGCAACGTATTTTCCATTTTCGTACCTGCGATTTATACTTCCTTTTCGCAAGCCAGACGGACAGCATACTTTTCCCACACTTTACGCCGCCTGTTACCATTCCTATACAGCCGATTTTCGGCACTTTGAACAGTTTTATTATGAAGATGATCGCCACTACGGCGAGTATCAATATTAAAATTGCCATACCCTTATTTTTTTAGAAAGTTATGCGCCGCTCTGAATCTTAATAGCGGTAAGAAACAAAGCGGCGCTGCGGGTGCTTAGTTGGAACCGCCAAGCGACGTTACCCAATTTACTACCCAACGAGAGAGACCGATTGCAAGCGATACGCCCGCAAATACTACAACCAGACCGCCGAACGTGGACAATTTCGTGGTTTCTGCCGTGGTATCAAGGAAAATGTTCTTCACCAACGTGGAAAGACCGCTTCCGATACCCTGCGCGATCCCGGAAATGCCGCTCGTCAAAGTCGTGATAATCTCGGTTACTACTGCGCTCATTGTGTTACCTCCTTCTTAGATTTTTTTGTTATTCGTTCGTGCCTTGCGGCGATTTCGTCCAGCCATTCTTCAAACGGCTTTTCGCTTCCGCTTTCACGCCAAATACCGATTATTTTCGGAATCACACCTTTAAACGCGCCGAATAATATCTTTTCTTTCTTCTTCACGTTCTGCGGCTGTTCCGCGCAAATTTCCGCTAAAAACTCGTCGAATGCTTCTTCCGGCGCTCGTTCCTGCCATATCCTTTTAAAACTCGGAAGGCTTTCCATAAATACGCCGTACACGATTTTTTCGCGGAATTTCAGTTTGCCTTTACTCTTCATCGTCCTTTTTCTTCTCCTCGGCTTCCGGGTGTTCCTTTTTCAGCTTTCGCCTTTTTATGCCGTCCGAGATTATTCCGTATATCTGATACCCGCACAACACAAGACAACCAAGTGTTAAAACTATTCCTATCACCTTTGCCATTTTCGTTTACGCCTCTTCTTCCGGAAGCAAGTCTTCGTCTTTCGTCAGATATTCGAAAAGCTTCTTGTCATCGCTCTTTACCTGAAAACGGATTTCTTCGCCGTGAATGTCTGCCACGCACGCCAGATACCCGATTTCTTCGCCCGTACTATTCTTGAACGATCTCTTCTCAATCTTCATTACCACTTTTAACATCTTCTTTTTCTCCTTCGCCGTCTTTCCGGCTGTCCGTGTTTTTATTTTTCTTCAACGGGCATTCGTCCGTATCTGATACCCAATTTTCATTTATATCGCAAAACGGCTCATAATAGTTGCAGCTGATATTATATTTACACCACTCGCATTGTTTCCGCGCGTTCTCGCTCATTTCACTTCACCTCTCTTCCAACAATCTACAAAAAGGGCTATAAGGATCAGTACAAGTCGTAGCAAGATATTTGCACTTTATACACCTTTTGCCAAGACTTTGAACAAACACCTCTTTTTTAGTCGGACGAGATGAAAACACCCGTAAAAACTTTTCAGGCTTACCGATAAAAAAATAACAACTTTCCTCACTGTCCAACGAATCCAAAATCTGTTTGATTTTCAAATACACGGAATTAAGTCCGTCATTAAAAACCATACAAACTTCCATTTCCGGATCCATAACTTTCAATTCCTCATAGTCAAACAAAAACAAACCTTTCTCTACTTCCAACATTTTTACTCCCTTGCCCTACTTAGCCGGGCGCGGCTTTTTGTTATTTGAGCCAAGCTCATATTTATATTATAATTGAGTTTAACTCAAATGTCAATTGATTTTTAGCAAAATTTTAATTATACTCAAATTATGAAGAAGATTTTCGGTCAAAGATTAAAAAAATTACGGTTAGAAAACGATGAATTGCAATCGGATTTAGCAACCGCGCTTGATGTAGATGTTTCTATGGTTTCATTATGGGAAAATGGAAAAAATTTTCCCGAAGTGGCAAAACTAATTGAAATCGCCGAATACTATCACGCAAGCATTGACTATTTATTAGGACTTTCAAACGTAAATATTATCGAAAATAATATCCGCGATAACCACGGAAATATAACTTTCAACCAAAGGTGATATATGAAAAATTTCTTTATACTTTTATCTATTATCGGATTTTGTTTGATGAGCAATATTTTTGAATCGTTCAAAATTTTACCTTTTAAGAAAATTGGCATATTATTTCTATTTGGATTTTTAATAGGTATTGTAATTGTTGCGATAGTTTTATTTATTTATTCTAAAATAACGAACAAAAAAGATAAATCAAACGTTTGCGAGTAGGCAAACGTGCCCCTGTTACCCCACGCGGGGGCAACGAGGGGCACGCTTGCGCGCTACGCGCACGGTAACGAACTCTTGCGGCGCTCTGCGTATGCCGCCACGGGGGCGGCATTAAACTTTTGCGGCTTCCTGCTTGTGCTTCGCACGCTAATAAAAAAAGGCGGATTCGGTATCCGTCTTTTCTGTTTTTTTCGGGCTGTTTCGTAGTCGAACCGCGCTCGCTCTGGATGAGCGCTATTCCCCCTACTTTGACAGCCTATTTTGTTTTTTTCGGGTTTGACATCTGCAAAATACAGCTTTTACGAAATGTTACACTTAAAAACGATAAAAAAAGACAATCGGTAAGATTTTCCGATTAAATTACGCTTGATTTTATAATAATTCTGATACGCATATTACAAACAACTCAGTTTGAATGTCCGGTAAGAAAACAATAATAATCGCCGTACTTCAATGAAATTTTCGACGGCAACGTTTCATCCGTCAATAGATTCCATGCGCCCGACGACTCGCTCAGACAAAATTGTTCCCGCGATAAATTCACGCACACATATACGGCTTTCGCGCCGCCGACGCGACGAAAAGCAAAACAACCGTCTTTTTCATAAACTTCTTCATACTCTCCTTCGGTAAAAATATCGCGATATTTCTCCCGTATTTTCCCTAATTTCCGAAAAAATTCCAACAGCCGTTCGTCTGCGTGCCGAAAATCAAAACACCTGCGGCAAAACGGATCGCCGAAGCCTTCCATTCCGATTTCGTCGCCGTAATAAATACAAGGCACTCCCGGCAACGTAAACAACAACAACGCGGCAATTTTCAAATTCGAAACGGCACGATTTCTCTCTTCTACGCTAAGAAACGCACTATCCGCCGCCATTTCATCCTTGGTATACGCCGTTTTTCCCGCAAGCACGGTGAGAATCCTTGCCGTATCGTGCGTTCCCAGAATATTCATCAGACAATCAAGCGTAGCCTTCGGATAATGATCTACGATTTTCGCCACGGTTTCCGCCAAAAAGCCCGAATTTCCGTCTTTCACATACGAAACAATCGCGTCTTTGAACGGATAATTCATCACGCTGTCCAACTCTTCTCCGTGCAGATACTCTCTCCGCGCGGAATACGCGATTTTATCGGACGCATCTTCCCATACTTCGCCGATAATCACCGCGTTTTTGTTCGCTTCTTTCACGCTCTTTCTCAGCTTTTTCAGAAAGAAATCGGGCAATTCGTCGGCTACGTCCAGACGATATCCGCCGATTCCGTACGAAAGCCATTTTTTCAGAACGCCCCGTTCTTTGCCTGCCGTATTCTGCTCCGTAAAAGAACCGTTGCGCTTTTCGCCGTCATTTTTCTCTTGCTTTTCGCCGTTTTCACGCCGATATTCCCCGAAAATAAAATCCTGATAATCTTCCGAATTTTCATTGACTTCGGGCAGAATATCGATGCCCCACCAACTGCTGTATTTATCGGGAAAACGCTGAAATGTATACCAGGAAAAATACGGAGAATCCATCGATTGAAACGCCCCGACCGACGGGAATTTTCCGTATTTGTTAAAATACAAGCTGTTGTCGCCCGTATGATTGAAAACGCCGTCTAAAATCAAACGGATTCCTGCCGCATCCGCAGCTTCAACCAGCGACGCAAAATCTGCTTCCGATCCGAGAAACGGGTCGATTTTCATATAATCGGAAGTATCGTAACGGTGATTCGACGCCGCTTCGAAAATCGGATTCAGATAAATCGCCGTAACGCCCAACGATTTCAGATACGGCAACCTGCTTTCGATTCCGCGAAGATTCCCCCCGAAAAAATCGTTATTCAGCACCTTTCCTCGTTCGTTCGGCTTATAAGACGGCAATCCGCCCCAGTCCTCGCGTAAAATCCGCCCGGTCAGCACCTGTTTGTCCGCGTCGGAAATATCGATGTCAGCGCGGCAGAACCGATCCGGAAAAATCTGATACATCACGCCGCCTTTCAGCCATTGCGGCGTTTGGTAATCCTGCGAGGAAACGGTAAGCAGATAATTCCCGTCGTCATACTCCGAAATTCTTCCGTTATGACGGTTTCCGTAAACGAAATAGCCGCGGTTTTCAATGTAAAACGAATAAAAATACAAGCCGCGCTCTTCCACGGCAAGTTCTATCGTATACCCGTACTCCGTTTTCGTCATCGGATACGAAACCTTCGCTTCGCCGTCTTTCGCCAGAAGAAAATATGCGTTTTCCGACGGAAACATATACCGTTTCGACGTTTCGTCGCGGCAAAATAAGCGGAGGCGGAAAGGTTGCCCCTCCCGCACTCCGCCGCGGATTTCTTTACAGTTTTTATCAAGAGAATCGTAGTAAAATTCCATCGTTCATCCGTATCGCCGTCGGAAAATCGCTTCCGAAACAAACAGAATCGTTATCCGACAGCCTTTTTTCCGCCGTTATTTCAAAGACTTCAAGTGCCAGATATTGTCGGCATATTCCTTAATCGCACGGTCCGCCGCAAAATACCCCGCCGCCGCGATATTCCGCAGCGATTTCTGATTCCACGAGCGTTTGTCGTTTGCGTACAAATCGGAAATACGGTTCTGCGTAAGCACGTACGAATCATAATCCGCCATACACATATACGGGTCGGCAACGGGAGAGCCCGTAAGCAGATAATTCGCAATATCCGCAAACGATTCGCCGTTGAAGCCCACAATCAGCGTTTCCAGCACTTTACGCAGCATACTGTCTTTGTTGTAATACGCGCTCGAAGAATATCCGTTCCGCCAGATCTGCGCCACTTCGTCCGATTTCAAGCCGAAAATAAAGATATTCTCCTCGCCCACGCGCTCCGCCATTTCTACGTTCGCGCCGTCCAGCGTACCTACGGTCAGAGCGCCGTTGATCATGAATTTCATGTTTCCCGTACCGCTCGCCTCTTTCCCCGCAAGCGAAATCTGTTCGGAAATTTCCGAAGCGGGCATCAGCATTTCAGACATCGTTACGTTGTAATCTTCCATATACACAACGTTGAGTTTTGCGCTGATTTTCGGGTCTTTCCTGATATCTTCGGCAAGGAAACAAATGAGTTTGATGATTTTTTTCGCCATATAATACCCGGCAGCCGCTTTCGCCGCAAAAATATACGTTTTCGGCTGTATCGGCAAATCGGGATTTTCTTTCAGCGTGATATAATCGGTAATTATATGCAATACGTTCAAAAGCTGGCGTTTGTATTCGTGCAGACGCTTCGCCTGAACGTCGAACAGCGTTTCGGGGTCGATTTTCACCCCCTGCTTTCCGAAAGCATAATCCGCAAACTGCCGCTTTTTCATCCGCTTGATTTCTTCCAGCCGTTTCAGCACGGATTCGTCGTTCTCGTATTTTTTGAAGTCCGCCAGCTTCGCCGCATCCTTCGCGTATCCCTCGCCGATGCAATCGTCCAAAAGCGAGCAAAGTTCGGGGTTCGACTGATTCAGCCACCGCCGATGCGCAATGCCGTTCGTAACGTTCGTAAATTTTTCCGGCGTATAATCGTAGAAATCTTTGAATACGCTTTTTTTAATGATGTCGCTGTGCAGTTTCGAAACGCCGTTCACGCTATGCGAGCCGACCACTGACAAATTCGCCATGCGGACGGTGTTGTAAGAAATAATCGCCATACGCGAAATTTTGTTCCAGTCGCCGGGAAAGCGTTTCCACAAATCTTCGCAGAAACGACGGTTGATTTCCTTCAGTATTGAATAAATTCTCGGCAATCTTCTTGCAATCAGATCCTCCGGCCACGTTTCAAGCGCTTCGGCAAGCACGGTGTGATTGGTATACGCGCATACGCCGGTGGTAATGCTCCAGGCTTCTTCCCAGCCCATTCCGTTCTCGTCGATTAAAAGTCGCATCAATTCGGGAATCGCCAGCGCGGGATGCGTATCGTTCAGGTGAATCGCCGCCAGTTCGGGCAACGTGGAAAGCGTTCCGTAACGGCGTTTATGGTCGGATAAAATATTCTGTAACGACGCCGAAACAAGGAAATACTGCTGTTTTAAACGCAGCGATTTTCCTTCCTGGTGATTGTCTGCGGGATAAAGAACTTTCGAAATCAAATCAGCTTCGTTGTCCTCCTGCATCACGGCGGCATAATCCCCCTGCGAGAAAAGTTTCATATCGAAATTCTGCACGCCTTTCGCACGCCACAATCTCAGCACCGAAACGGCTTTGCTTCTGTACCCCGGCACCATCATATCGTACGCTATGGCTTCCACCTCTTTCGCGTTCCGGTACACGGTTTCCAGTCCGTGCTCCGTCCACTTTTCCTCTACGAAACCGTCGAATTTCACGCGGTATACGTGGTCGGTACGCTGCGTAAGCCACACTTCGCCGCCCGGCAACCATACGTCGGGAAGTTCCGTCTGCCAGCCGTCGATGATTTTCTGCTTGAACAGCCCGTATTCGTAACGGATAGAAAAGCCCATCGCGGGATAATCTCCCGTGGCAAGCGCGTCCAGAAAGCACGCGGCAAGTCTGCCGAGACCGCCGTTACCCAGTCCCGCGTCCGGCTCCAGTTCGTAAAGTTCCGGCAGCGTTACGCCGTACGATTTCAGAACTTTTTCATATGTTTCGCGCAGTTCGAGGTTGTAAAGACTGTTTTTCAGCGAACGCCCCATCAGAAATTCCATGCAAAGATAATATACGCGTTTCGCGCGTTTTGCTTTGCGTTCTTCGTGAAATTGCTGACGTTTTTCCAGCATGATATCGCGTACGTTCATCACCACGGCTTTGTAAATCTGGTCCTGCGTGGCTTCTTTCGGCGAAACGCCGAAATAACGCGAAAGCTTGCTGTCGATCATCTGTTTCAATTTGTGTTCCGTCAAATGTTCTTCCATGCTAAAAATACCGCTCCTTGGGTTTAAAAGCTGCCGCTTTTTTATTTATTTCAGTAAAGCGAGCGTATCGGTATAAAGTTTTTTATACTCTTCCGCAGAACGCTGCCACGAGAAATCCGTAGTACCCGCCTTTATCATTAGTTTTTGCCATTCCGGCTTATTCTTATACAACGAAACCGCTTCGCGGAGAACGTAAAGCATATCCCCCGCGTTATATGCGGCAAACGTGAATCCGTTTCCGCCTGCGCCGTACGGTTTGATGCTGTCGTACAGTCCGCCCGTTTCCCGCACAACCGGCACGGTGAGATACCTCGAAGCGATCATTTGCGAAAGCCCGCAGGGCTCGCTCTTCGAAGGCATCAGAAAAATATCCGCCCCGGAATAAATCTTGCGCGAAAGGTCGCCGTTGAACGCGATAATCGAAACCGCTTTGCCTTTATAACGGTTTGCAAGATCCTTGAAATACGATTCGTATTCCGAATCGCCCGTGCCGAGAAGAACAAACTGAACGTCGTCCGCCAGCAACTCCTCTATCGCCGCCCGCACGAGATCGAGCCCCTTATGCGCCACCAGACGGGAAATCATCGCAACGACGGGCACGTTCTCCCGCACCGGCAAACCGAGCATTTTTTGCAATTCCGCCTTACAGACCTCTTTTCCCGCGGGATTTTCCGCGCTGTACGGCGCAAATAACGCGGGATCGGTAGCCGGATCGTACGATTTCACGTCGATGCCGTTCAGAATTCCGCGCAGTTTGAAAGCGTTTCTTTCCACTTCGCCTTGCAGCCCGTGCGCATATTCCGCGCGTTTGATTTCTTCCGCATAAGTCGGCGACACCGTCGTGAACGTTTCCGAACATTCGATAGCCGCTTTCATCAGATTCGCGCAGCCGTCGAATTCGAGCAGATATCTGTAATCGTCGGAAATTCCGAATAAATCTTCCAGTACGTCCAGAGAATATTTCCCCTGATATTCGATATTATGTATCGTGAATACGGCGCGGATCAGGCTGTATTCCCGTCTGTGGCAATAAATCGTTTTCAGATAAATCGCCGCCAGAGCCGCCTGCCAGTCGTGGCAATGCAACACGTCCGGATAAAACTGCAGAAAACCGAGAATTTCCATGACCGCGCGGGAGAAAAACGCAAATCTTTCCCCGTCGTCGTAATAGCCGTAGCAACCGCCGCGGCGGAAATAATATTCGTTATCGAGAAAATAGAACGTTACGCCACTTTCCTCGTAAGAAAATATTCCGCAATACTGGTTACGCCAGCCGAGCGGCACATTGATATTGCCAAGGTAAGCAAAGCGCTGCCTGTAATCGCCGCGGATATCCGAATACAACGGCAACACAACCCGAACGTCGTATTCTTCGTCCTGCGCAAGCGATTTCGAAAGCGAACCGATTACTTCCGCCAGTCCGCCCGTAGCGATGAACGGCGTGCATTCCGAAGCCGCAAACAATATTTTTCGTTTCGGCTTTATCGTTATCGCAGCTTCTTCTTTCGCCGCGGTTTTCAAATCGTCTGTTTCGTCCGTAATGATTTTTACTTTCGGCATTTCCTTTTCACCCTCGTTTTTTGCGGCTTTCGCACGAACAACCGCCTGTGCGTTTTTTTCCGCGCGAGCAATCGTCCTGTTCGTTTTCACAAGCGTCGCCCTGCGTGCATTTTTCGTCGTTCCGCTTTTTGTTTCGCTCATTTTTTCTTTTTCCTCCCGTATACTCTTCGCTTATATTATGTCAGACACAACAAATTTATTATGAATGACATAGCAGACACGTTTTACAGTTTGCTTCCCTTCTGCACATAATACGGCAGACTTTCACACCCGCTCAACACTCTTCTCTCCGTAATTTCAACATTTTTATCGGTAATCACGCAATTCAGTACGGCGTTTGCGTGAATCGCACTGTCCTGCATGACAATCGAATTGCGTACCACGGCGCCTTTTTCCACTTTTACGCCGCGGAACAGAATCGAATTTTCTACGATGCCCTCAATCACGCACCCGTCGGAAATCAAAGAATTTTTCACGATGGCGCTCGTACCGTATTTGGAAGGCGCGCTGTCGCGCACTTTCGTGTACACGTCGCGCGCGCCGAATAACTGATTGCGCACTTCTTTATCGAGCAGCATCAAGTTGTACTTATAATAATTCGTCAGCGAATCGATTTCGGCGTAAAAGCCTTTGAAATCGTACCGATAAATTTTCAGCGCATGAATCTGCCTTGCGATGACGTCGTTTTCAAAACTTGTCAGCCCTCTCGACGCCGAGTCGTCAATCAGATTGATTAAAAATTCGCGGTTAAATACCGAAACGTTTACGTATGTATCCGCGCATTCCGGCTCGGTAATCACAGGATTGATTCTAACTTCGGTTACCCGTCCGTCCGAATTCGCTTTCAGCAACATTCCGCTCACGCGGTTTTCCGCCGTCGCGCGCCGCGTAACCATCGTAATATCGGCGTTTTTGCTCTCGTGATACGCAATCACGTCGGCGATATTCATACGCGCCACACCGTCGGAATCGCAAAGCACAACGTAACTTTCACGACGTTTCCGCAAAAAACTCTTCACGCCGCAAAGCGCTTCCAGCCGCGTCGTATAAGGTTTTTCCGCCACATCGGAAAAGGGCGGAAGCAGAATAATCCCGCCGTCCTTGCGGGCAAGATCCCAGTCTTTTCCGCTGCCGATATGGTCGATCAGCGAACGATAATTGTTCGTCGTCATCAGCCCCACCGTAGTGATGCCCGAATTTACCATATTCGAAAGCTGAAAATCAATCAGCCTGTATCTTCCGCCGAACGGAATGGACGCTATCGTCCGTTTCCGTACCAATTCGGGAACTTTCTCCCCGTGCAAATTCGTAAATATTACGCCTACTGCCGTTGCTGCCATTTTTTCTTCTCCCCCTCGGTTTATTCCGTTATATCCTTTTCATGCTTTTGCCCGGACAGAACTTTCACGCCGTCTTTCACCGTCAGATCTCTGCCAAGCACCACGATTTCCGCCTTCGCGTTCCGTTCCACGCCCACTACGGCGTCTTTCCCTACGGTTACGTTTTCGTCGATAATCGAATATGAAACTTTCGCGCCGGCTTTAATCACGCTGTTGGCAAGAATCACGGCGTCTTTCACTTCAGCACCCTTTTCCACAACCACGTTGCTGCCCAGAACCGAATGTTCCACGCAGCCGTCGATTTCGCAGCCGAGCGCTATCATCGAATTTTTCACAACGCCTTCGTTTCCTATGTATTCCGGCGGAGCCAAAGGATTTCTCGAATGAATTTTCCACTCCGTTCCGCTTACGTCAAACACAGGCTTTTCATCCAGTAAGTCCATATTCGCCTGCCAGAGCGACGCGATCGTTCCGACGTCTTTCCAGTATCCTTCGAATTTATAAGAATACATTTTCTCCCCCGCTTTCAGCATCGCGGGAAGCACGTCTTTTCCGAAATCCTTCGAAGAATCCGGATTTTTATCGTCCTCTTCGAGATAACCGAAAAGCTTCGACGCCGTAAAAATATAAATGCCCATCGAAGCGAGATTGCTTTTCGGTTGTTTCGGTTTTTCTTCGAATTCGTAAATCGAACCGTCGGGATTCGTATTCAGCACCCCGAAACGCGAAGCCTCGGCAAGCGGCACTTCAATCGCCGCAATCGTGCATGCCGCGCCGTTTTTAATATGCGCCTTCAGCATTTCGGAATAGTCCATTTTATAAATATGGTCGCCGGAAAGTATCAGAACGTAATCGGGGTCGTACATTTTCATAAAATGCATGTTCAGATAAATTGCGTTCGCCGTTCCATCATACCACGAAGAACGCGATTTACCCTGATACGGCGAAAGAATATGTACGCCGCCGTAGGCGCGGTCGAGATCCCACGGCTGCCCGTTCCCGATGTATTCGTTCAGAATCAGCGGCTGATACTGCGTTAAAACGCCCACCGTATCGATCCCCGAATTGATGCAGTTGGAAAGCGGAAAATCGATAATCCGATATTTCGCGCCGTACGCAACCGCAGGTTTGGCTATACTGCTCGTCAGGGCGTACAGGCGGCTGCCTTGTCCTCCCGCGAGAAGCATTGCTACACATTCTTTCTTTCTCTGCATATTTATTTTCCCCTTTGTCGGCGTTTTTCGCCGCACGGTTATTTTTTACTTTTTTCGTTCTGCTTGTTCCGTCGCCCCGCCGTTATTCGCAGCGCGCGAGATACTTGCAGGAAAGCGGCGGCATATCCACCGCAATCGACGTTTCCTTATTGTTCGCCGAAACTTTTTCCGCGTGATAAACGCGCTTCTGCACCTTTCCGCTTCCACCGTACAGTTTCGAATCGGTATCGAAAACGGTACGATATTTTTTGCCTGAAATTCCCACGCGGTAATTTTTCAGTTCCGCGCCGGAAAAATTCACAAGCACCACCGTTTCCCCGCCTTTTTTATCGCGGCGGATATACGCGAGAAAGTTATGATCGGCGTCGTCTGCGGAAATCCATTCGAATCCGTCCCACGAATCTTCGATTTCGAAAAATGCGGGCGTATTACGGTAAAATTCGTTCAGATCCCGCACGCATTTCGAAAGACGCGCGTGCATCGGATAATCTTTCAGGAAAAATTCCACGCCTTCGGCGTAATCCCACTCCTTAAACTGCCCGAATTCCGAACCCATAAAGTTCAGCTTTTTCCCGGGGTGCGACATCATGTATCCGAAAAACGCACGCATTCCCGCAAACTTCTGCTCGTATTCGCCGGGCATTTTCCCGATCAGCGAGCACTTTCCGTGCACAACCTCGTCGTGAGAAACGGGCAGAACGTAATTTTCCGAAAACGCATACATCATCGAAAACGTCAGCTTGTTGTGCTCGTACTTTCGAAACAGCGGGTCGGTAGAAATATACGCCATCACGTCGTTCATCCAGCCCATGTTCCATTTGAAATTAAAGCCTAAGCCGCCAACCGCCGTAGGGCGCGTTACCAGCGGCCACGCCGTGGATTCTTCGGCAATCATCATCGCATACGGGAAATAGCCGAACACCGTTTCGTTCAGCTTTCTCAAGAAAGACACCGCTTCGAGATTTTTATTGTCGCCGTAAATATTCGGCGTCCATTCGCCGGGCTTTTTATCGTAATCGAGATACAGCATCGAAGCCACGGCGTCTACCCGCAGCCCGTCCACATGGTATTTCTCAAAATAAAACACCGCGTTCGAAACCAGAAACGAAAGCACTTCGTTTCTGCCGTAATCAAACGTTCTCGTTCCCCAGCCCGCATGCTCTCTTCTATCCTCCTGCGACGGCTCGTACAACGGCGCTCCGTCGAATTCGTAAAGCCCGAAAGCGTCTTTGGGAAAATGCGCGGGAACCCAGTCCAGAATCACGCCGATTCCCTCGCGGTGAAACGCGTCGACAAGAGCCATGAAATCGTGCGGCGTGCCCAGCCTTGAAGTAACGGCATAATACCCCGTAACCTGATACCCCCACGAACCCTCGTAAGGAAATTCGGAAACAGGCATGAATTCCACATGCGTGTACCCCATTCTTTTTACATACGGAACCAGCGATTTTTCCAGCTCTCCGTACGTAAGAAACGAACCGTCCTCGCGGCGCTTCCACGAAAGAAGATTCACTTCGTAGATATTGATCGGCGAAGAATAAATATTCGTACGGGCAAGCTTTTTGAAATATTCCTTATCCTCCCAGACAAAGCCGTCGAGCGGATAAACTTTCGAAGCGTTCGACGAATTCCCGCCGGGCGTTTCCGCATGAAACGCATACGGATCCGCCTTGTAAAGCAGCCTTCCGTCCTGCGTTTCGATGCAATATTTATAAGCCGCGTAGCGGGTAATCCCCTCTACGAAAATTTCAAACGTCTCTCCGTCTATCAGGCGGGACATTACATGTGCCGCGGGATCCCAGCGATTGAATTCGCCTACGAGCGATACGCTTTTCGCCCGCGGCGCCCACACGCGGAACACAAATCCTTTCTTTCTGCGGCGAGTGGCTTCGTGCGCCCCGAAAAATTCGTAAGCTTTATAATTTACGCCGTGATGAAATAAGTGTAAAGGAAAATCCGCTTTATTTTCTGCTTTGGTTCCGGGCATAACTTCAATCAATCTCCTTGTCGTTCGTCGGCATTACGAATACGCGCTCCGCTTTATGAAAACGCCGTTTTAAGCGTCGGCACGCATCTTCGCACGATTCGGGCGACGTCCGTTTTTTACGCAAACGCGCAAACTTCGCCGCTTATATAATATTATACTACAAATGTAAGGAAATTTCAAGTAGTACAGGCAAAAATTTTCGCTTTTCATAAAAAATTTTTGCATATATTCATCCATTGCGATAAAATCTTATTTTTCGCGATTTTTCGCGGTTTTTCGCCTGTATTGCGTATCTGTTTTCATTCTCCGCCGTCGCCGATTTAACGAATTGTCTTTAACTTGAACAAATTGTCTTTAACGCAGTATCCGAATTCAAATTACTACGCAAGACATAATTATTATGCGTAACATAACAATATTGCTTTGTCAGACATAACTATTATGCGTAGCGTAGTACAGATAATTATGTCTGATATAGTATAAAAAGCGGGCTAAAAGCCCGCTTTTCCCTATTTTTAATCAGATTTTCTGCAATATTTTAATCAATTCTGATTTTAATTGATTTTTCGAACCGTTATTTTCAAGAAAAATTATCTTATCGTAAGAGGGATAATTCTTCTTATCCGGCAGCAAAGAATAATCAAACTGCAACGCCATTTTCTCTTTTACAACGTCCTCTTTACACCCGTCTCTTAGAATTACGCTGTGTATTTTCTCCGTTTCGTTTCTGGTAACTACAATAATTTTATCGAACAATCCGTCGCTTTTACTTTCAAACAAAAGCGGTACTTCCGCAAACACAGGCACAAGCCACGGTTTTTTTATTGCCGTAGCCGAATTTGCGTTTCGCGCATCAAGGGTTTGTTTCGCCGCTTCATCCATTCGTTCGAAAAGCCGCGCCATAATCTTCGGATGCGTAAAAGCATTCAGGGTTTCCGTCGCCTTTTCATTGCGAAGAATTATTTTAAGCAGCTCTTTTTTATTTACCCTGCCGCCGCTCGTACTGCCGGGAAATAAAATTTCCATTGCGGCGGCGAAATCCGGTTCGCCCAGCATTTCGGCATAGATTTCATCGCAGGAAAAAACGGAATAACCAAGCCTTGCGATTTCCTCGCACACCGTCGATTTTCCGCTGCCGATCCCGCCGGTAACGGCAATTTTGCAATATCCGGAATCGCCGGATCTATTTCTTATCGTTTTCATATTTTCAGCCCGCCGTTCAACCTTTCCGTAACGCAACGCCGAAGCAATCAGCCGACAGAAGCGCTTCAATGCGCCTCGTACCAGCTTTTCCCCGTACCCACGTCCGCTACAAGCGGCACGGAAAGTTCCGCGGCATGTTCCATTTCGAATTTCAGAATTTTCTCAACCTTTTCCCTTTCGCTTTCCGGGCAATCCACCACAAGCTCGTCGTGCACCTGCAAAACAAGTTTTGCGTTCAGCCCCTCGTCTTTCAGCCGCTTATAAACGCGCACCATGGCTATTTTGATAATATCCGCGCTTGTTCCCTGCAGCGGCATATTCATCGCGGCGCGTTCACCGAACGAACGTACGGCAAAATTCGACGATTTCAATTCGCCGATTACGCGCCTGCGTCCGTACAGCGTAGTAACGTAACCGTCCTTTTTCGCATTTTCCACGTTGCTGTCAATATATGTTTTCACCTCGGAATAAGTTTCGAAGTATTTATCGATATACGCCTTTGCTTCTTTCGCAGAAATCCCCAGATCATTCGAAAGCCCGAACGCGCTGATGCCGTAAATAATGCCGAAATTCACCGCTTTGGCTTCCCGCCGCATCTTCGGCGTTACCTCTTCAAGCGGCACTCCGAACACCTGCGAAGCGGTAATCGCATGAATATCCGCCCCGTTCCGATACGCCTCTTTCAGTTTTTCGCATCCTGAAAAATGCGCCATCAGTCTGAGCTCAATCTGCGAATAATCCGCGTCGATAAATACGTTTCCCTCGCTTGCCGTAAACAGCTTTCTGAGCTCCCGCCCCTCGTCGGTACGCACGGGAATGTTCTGTAAATTCGGGTTCGCGCTGGAAAGCCGTCCCGTAGAAGTATTGCTCTGATTATACGTAGTGTGCACGCGCCCTTTCACTACCAGCGGACGGATGCCCGAAATATATGTGGAAAGCAGCTTTTGCACCTGTCTGTAACGCAGGACCAGCCGCACCACCTCGTATTCGTCCGCGTATTTTTCAAGCACCTCAGCCGAAGTTCCGGGATTTTTTTTCGGCTTTGTTTTATCGTCCTTTTCCTGCGCGACGCCCTTCCTTCCCCCGATATTCAATTTATCGAACAAAATTTTCCCAAGCTGCGCCGGAGAATTCAAATTAAATTCTTCCCCCGCTTCCGCATAAATTTTTGCGGTAACTTCCTGCAATTCTTTATGATAGCGCACGGAAAGCTCGTCAAGCATGTTTAAATCCACCCGCACGCCCGTTTTTTCCATATCGAACAAAACGTTTACAAGCGGCAACTCGATTTCGCGGTACAGCTTCTTTTCCGCTTCGTTCAGACGTTCGTAAAAGCAGAAAAACAACCGATACAAACCGAGCGCAGGCAAATCCGCGTCGAAGCCGCGCGCGTCAATCAGATAAGAAAGCGTTTCTCCCGACGAAGTTCCCTCTTCGATATACTTCGCCAGCCCGACGTCCTCCAAGCTTGCCGTCGCCTCGATTTTATCGTCGGACAAAAGATACAAGAACGATTTCACGTCGTAACAAATTACGGTTTTCCCGCCGCAAAAAATCTTTTCCAGCAGCGGCGCCAGTTCGCCCGGATTCACGCCTTCGTCAATCAGATTCTCTTTGAACGGCAGCGAATACTCCGTAAAACGGCAATCGCTTTCCGAGGAAGTCCCCGTATTTTCAAGCAAAAAATCAAAACTTTTTTCCGAATACACGCACGCAACGTATTTTCCGGCGTTTTTTACAAAACAATCCGCCGCTTCTTTTACGTCGCCAAGCGTAATTTTGCGACAGGTGTACTTTTCCTCATCGGGTTTTGTTGCGGCGGTTTGTGCCCCGACTCCCTCCTGCGGCGTTTCGAAATAATCCGGCGCGGTAAGCGAACGAAAATCCAGTTCGGCAAATTTTTGCTTCACCGCATACGGAAACGGCATGCGAAGCACGCAATCGTTTAAATGACAATCTATCGGCGCGTTCACGTCGATCGTCGCCAGCGTGTATGAAAGTTTCGCCGTTTCCCGCCCCGCTTCCAGCCGTTTTTGCTGCGCCGCGGAAAGTTCGCCGATATGCTCGTACACGCCGTCAATCGTGCCGTATTTCTGCAACAACGTTTTCGCCGTCTGTTCGCCTATGCCGTTTACCCCGGGAATATTATCCGATTTATCGCCCATCAGCGCTTTCAGATCGATGATCTGCGGCGGATTCAACCCGATTTCTTCGGCAAAATTTTTATCCGTCAATTCCAGCAAATCGCTCACGCCTTTCTTCGTAAAACACACGTTTACGTTTTCGTTCACCAGCTGATACGAATCCCTGTCCCCCGTGTAAATATACGAGTGTACGGAAAATCTGCGGGAAAGCGTTCCAATCAGGTCGTCCGCTTCGTACCCTTCGAGTTCCACGGTTTTTACGCGCATCAGACGCAGCAGTTCTTTTAAAACGGGCATTTGCACCGCAAGCTCTTCGGGCATCGGGCGCCGCCCCGCCTTATATTCGCCGTACATTTTATGGCGGAACGTAGGCGCATGCAAATCGAAAGCGACGGCAAGATACTGCGGCTTTTTATCGTTGATAATTTTCAAAAGCAGCTTCACAAACCCGAAAATCCCGTTACTGGGAAAGCCGTCTTTCGTGGTAAACAGCGGCGTTGCATAAAACGCCCTGTTCAATAAACTGTTTCCGTCGATCAACACCAATTTATCCATAATCCGTTACCCTCTTTCGTCTGATTCGTCCGCCGACATTTTTTCGTTCTTCGTTTCCGCGGCGCCGCCGTTGTATATACGCATATTGTACCACAAGCGCCGAAAAAAATCAAGAAAAGATTTATCGATTTACGCCGTTTTCCAACTTTTAAATCGTGCGATTTCCTCTTTTTGTCAATTATTGCCCGTTTTTCGTTGTTCAACACCGGATTTTTGCACAAAAACAAAACGGAAAACGCATAAAAAAGCCCCGAAAACGAAACCAACGTCCTCGGAGCCCTTAAAATTTGGTGCCGGTGGTGGGGGTCGAACCCACACGATGTTGCCATCACGGGATTTTGAGTCCCGCGCGTCTGCCAATTCCACCACACCGGCACACAGCACATTATTTATTATAATCAATCCGTCAAAAAAAAGCAAGCGATTTTATCACGGTTTTCATAAAATTTAGTAACTTGCGCCCTTTTATGCCAATCATCGTACAATCGGATTATTTAAGATAATCGCTTTTTTGTATTTTCCGCCGAACATCTCTTAAATTCTCGCGGACAAATTACAAATTATCCTTGTAGTATGAAAAACACAGAGCGCCGTCGGTATTTGCGCCGACGGCGTTCCGTCCGTCAAAAATCAAAACGTTTCCATCAGCCGTTCCACAACTGCTTCCGGAAGTTTACTGCGATAAACGAAAAACAACGCTGCTTCGTTTTCGTTTTTCAGTTCCTGAAGCTCACGATTCGCCGTGATAATCACGGCGTTTGTTTCGTCGCACCCCGTCAGAATTTTTTCGGCGCGTTTTTTCCATGCGTCGAATTTACTTTCGCGCCGATGCGTTACGGCAATTTCGTACGTTTCTCCGGGCTTGAAATCGATGCAAAGCGTTACGCAGTCGGCATAAATTTTCTCCGCGGCAACTTCTTTCCCGCCGATTTTCAGGGCAATATTCCCCTTTTCCGCGTTCACGAACTGCAAACGGATTTTTCTTTCCGACGGAATCACGCCGCCGTCCCCGGACGAAGTAACGCAAAGCGACTGTATTGTTTCCCCGTTTTCCGACGTCGTTTCCCGGGCGATAAACTTCGTGAAAAATTCGCCGTCCCCGTTTACCGCATGCGCGTCCTCGTACATCTCGTATTCGCCGTTCCCGTCGAAAATTTTCACCGTAAGCATTTCGGGATTCGGCGTTCCGTTTCCTTTCGCTTCGGAAAGCGGCAGAATCGTACCGCTCTTCGCCAGCACGGGAATACTTTCCAGCGTGCGGAGCAGCGTTTTTTCTTCGCCGTTCGCATTGTCTATTTCGTAAACGTCGCCCGTGAAAATATCCGTCCAGCGACCTGCGGGCAACCACGCTTTTACTCTCGCAAACCCGTCTTTTCCTTCCGGCATTACCACGGGCGCCACCAGCAGAGCGCCCCCGAAATAATATTCGTTACCGTATTCGTAAGCTTCCTTGCAATCGGGGTGATAATAATACGTCGGTTCCATCAGCATCTCCGCGTTTTTATTCGCCTTGTACGCGCATGTGTACAAAAACGGCAACAATTTATGGCGCAGTTTCATCTGTTCTTCCAATAACGCACCCGTTCCGTTTTTATAAAACCATGGTTCTTTCGTAAGCGTCGGCGCCGAAGTGCTGTGATAGCGGTTAATCGGCGAAAACACGCCGAATTGCGCATGGCGCAAAAACAGCTCGCCGTTATGTTCGCCCTGCATATGCCCGCCGATATCGTGGCTCCACCAGCCGTAGCCGATATTGCTCGCCGTTGCGGTAAAATACGGCAGATATTTCAGCGTGCGCCACGTAATCACCGTATCGCCCGAAAATCCCAGCGGATACCTATGCGAACCTACGCCCGCATAACGCGATAATATCAGCGGTTCGCGGAAATTTTTCGCGTTATCCAGATAATGATAATGATTCAGCGCCCACAACGGATCGATGCCGAGTTTACCCGCCGCTTTCCCCTGTTGCCAGTCAATCCACCAGAAATCCACGCCGTCCTTTTCATAAGGCTTATGCAATACGGAAAAATACGCGTTCGCAAACTTCGGGTCGAAAATATCAAACTTAATCTGCTCACCGGAAGCTGCGTCCGCACCCACGGCTTCCGCCATTTCCGCATACATATCTTCAAACCATCTCACGCCGTCCGCCGGGTGCAGATTCAGTGTGATTTTCAGTCCTTCCGCCTTTACCAGCCGCAGAAATTCCTTATAATCGGGAAACAGATCCTTGTTCCAGGAATATCCCGTCCAGCCGTTCGCCCCGCCGTAAAACTCCGTGTTTTTTCCGCTTTCCGTAATTTTTTTCTGTTCGTCCAGATGCACGGAATAATGCCAGTCCATATCCACCGTAGCCACGCTGAGCGGAATCCCCCGCTCCTTGAATCGGTTTAAAAGCGTAAGATATTCCTCGTCGGTATATTCGAAGTATCTGCTCCACCAGTTGCCCAACGCAAATCTCGGCACAAGCGGAACGGTGCCGCAAATCATATACAGCGCCTTCACCGCGCCGCGGTAATCTTTTCCGTAAGCAAAAATATATTCGTCCGTGCCGTCGGCGTACTCTTTTTCGATTTCTCCGTTCCGATTCAGCGTTTCGCTGCCCGAATCGTCGTACACCGCAACGCCCGTTTTCGAACAAACGCCGTAACCCGGCTGAATTTTCTTACCCGTTCTGATATACAAATCCCCGTCGCATTCGTCCAGCGTTCGATACGTTCCCAAAAGATTGCCGTCGTTGCAAATCGGCTTTTCCTCCGTTTCTCCGCACAAAACAATACGGCAATCTCCGCGATTTTCTCTTATCAACAAAGTCGCGCCCGCCGTTTTCACTTCTAAAGCGCCCTCTTTTTCCGTTGCCGTAAACGACTGCGGCGGCATATTGCGGAACCAGACGGAAAGCGTCGCGCCGTCGCGGAATTTTTTATTCTCGCTGCGCTCCAGCCTGAAAAGCCGCTCGCCGAGCACGGTTACGCGGTAATTTTTCCATAATATCACGTTTTTTTCGTTTGCCTCAGGGGCGGTTTTTGCAATCAGATGCTTATCCAGCATAATTTTACTCCTTATATTTTTTTGTGCCTGCCGGCACTGTTATTTTTTATTCGTCAAAAATTTCTGCTTCGCACGATAATACGTATTCAGCGAATTAAATCCGCAATCGAGCGCCACCGACGTAATTCCGACGGATGAATTTTCCATCCGTTTCACTGTTTCCCGAATCCGCAAACGGTTCAGATAATCGGAAAATCTCATTCCCGTATATTTATTGAACAGCGTAGACAAATAGTTTTTCGAGTATCCGAAACACTCCGCAACGCTTTCCACCGAGATATTTTCCGTAAAATGCTTATCAAGATAGCGCAATAAATCGATAATCAGCTTGTCCGACGATTGATTTTCCGCCTCTTTCAACGGATACATCCGCCCGAACGCGCCCAGAAACATGCTTGTCATGCCAAACCGTTCGCAAGCGGAAAACGATTTAAAATTTTTTACGCACTCTTCCACGAAGCGAAAGATCTCCTCACTGCGCCCTTCGATGTACGGCAGAATAAAATCAAACTGCTTTTCGCCGAACTCCTCCGTAAACGCCCTTTTGTAATCGGAACCGAATACCAACGAAAAACAACGATTTTTCTCCGTTCCCGCCGCGTAATGCACCACAAAACCGGGAATAAACAATACGTCGCCTTTCTTCGCGCAATATTCCTCACCGTCGAGAAGCAGCTTCAACCGACCTTCAACAACAAAAATAAACTCCCAACTGCTGTGAAAATGCAGCTGGCAGCCTAAATCGCGCATATCCCTGCAATAAAAGTAGTTCGCTTCGTCGGAATACCATTCGTATTCGTTTGCTTCCCGTTTTTTATTCATTCCTGCTTTTTTCATCGTATTTTCCCGCGTTCTTTTTCTTTCGCTATAATTATTATAAATGTTAAAAAGCCGGCTGTCAACCCGATAGCAACAAAATTTTTGTCAAAAACTACGATTTTTCTTGTTTATCGCACCGCGCGCCGCCGCGGCAAAAATCAGACAAAGCCGCCGTTTCCGTGGTGCCGAAAAAATTTTGCAAAATTTTTCGTTACGGTATAGAAAAACGCTTGCATTTTTTTTCTCTTTAGAGTATAATAAACAAGCTTGTGATTGATAAATATCGATTGCGCGGCAACACAACGGAATATGCTACTGTGGCTCAGTTGGTAGAGCAGCTGATTCGTAATCAGCAGGTCGCCGG
>ENA-UOOA01000790-UOOA01000790.1-human-gut-metagenome-genome-assembly--contig:-P61old-NODE-790-length-59037-cov-14.310824_pt1 | contig 59037 bp, 46 predicted proteins | sample MGYA00242467_ERZ724014 | MGnify/ENA metagenome assembly ERZ724014 | reverse complement strand
CTGCAGGGGAGTTTTTAATGCTGAAATTTTTATGCATTTTTTATCTCGTCTTGGGATCGGTCCCCGTTCTTTTGGCGGAGCCTGTCTTGAACAAGACAGTGGAATTGCACAGGACGGAGCAGTTTTCCAAAGCGAAACCAATAGATTTTTCCTGCTCTATGCCAATCCTGCTCACCCCCATTATAGAAAATATACGCAACAGCAATAAAATTGAAAACAATGATCTTATCGCGCCTATAATATGGGATTAAAATTTTATCTTACAATGAAGAATGGATTATTTAATAATGTTTTTATATGGAGCCTTAATAGCATTAAACGGCAAATATATCCGTTTGATATCTGGAAAAAAAAGGGACGACCGATGTCTTATAAGGCTCCTGAATAGAAGCTGAAACTGTTATGATGAGAGAATAAAAAAACAAGAAGGAATCATTTATGCTTTGTAAACTATTCCGGGCTTTTGTTTTTTTACACACAACTACTATTATATATGCAAGCCAACTGAAAGAAATACAGCAGCTGCATTCTGCGGTAGAAAAACGTGATATTGTTGCCGTTCAAACAAAATTCAGAGATTTTTTTGCTTTCTGGAAGGCTTGCAATGATCCAACGATGTTAAGGCAAATATCGAACAACGTTGAGCTGTATCAGCTTTGCGCAGATGCTCTAAATTCTGAAACATGGATAAAATATATTGGATTGTCTACTGGCGAATATAAAAAATTGACCAAGCTGGAGCAGGAGCAAATCAATATGCATGGTATGATGTTTGCCGTGCTTGCTGCAGGATATCTTGAAAAGAATCCTATTGCAATAGAGTTTTCAGAAAAACTGAAAAAAGAAAGTGAAAAATCAGATAAATTCCAAATGTTGTTAAGTATTTGGAATGAAACATTAAACAACTTTCAGCATGAAAAATTTGCTGTTGAAGCCCCCAAAATAGCAGAAACACAAAATATCCTCCCGTATTTTATTTCTTTGCTGAAAGAAGAGAAATATCTGAATGATGTAAAATCTCAATATATCTTAACTCTTATTTCATCTGAGCCTGAATTATTAACAAAAAATAGCAGTTTTAAGCAAAATAAAGAACGGATAACCAATCTTATTGAGCAAAAGTTTATGCATCTGCCGAAAGATCCGGAAAATATTCATGATGCACAATGGAGAGGACAGCAGGCTTTTATTCTTTTACACCAGCATTGTTCATCCCCGCAACGTCATCGGCAGTGGATACAAAAAATTGCAGGAATGGGAATACTTTCCTCAAAACTTAAAGAAAAATTGTGTCGGGGAGATAATTAACATGATTCATCGCAACTTGTAATCAATCTTTCAGGGGATATAGTAAATCAGCATCAATTCTTCCCAAAAAGTGACTTGTCCAAATTTGCGGTATCAACGATGGTGTTGAACATTAACGACAAATCTCATAGCTTGGGTCCAGCGGAAGAAAACAACAGTATCATAAGAGATCCAGCACAAAAAAAGAGATGGTTCATGACGTTATTTATACCTTAACCAGGAATTTTATAGTAATCGAAAAGCTATAAAAGTGACTTGATAAAAATTAATGCGGAAGGATTGATAAAAATGCCTATTCTACAACTGCTTTTTTTGGAATGCATAATAGTTCTTATGCCTGTTCATACCTTATTGGCTGGCGATACAAATTCTCTTGAAAAAAGAATCAAATCATGGAAAGAATCCGTAGTAAACCTGTATGCAGAAAAAAGGCTTCGTATCTCATCAAGAGTAGATATAAAAACACCCGAGTTTTATGAAATTGTTGCCATAGGCATTCCTTGTTTGAAACAATTAGTAATAATGCAAAAATCGGATAGTTCTTTAACAGTATTTTTGCCTTTGATCACTAAAGTCCATGCAGACAACTATTTTTGTAATGCTGAAAAAGTATATATTTGGATTGACTATCCTTCGTATTGTTACACTCCACAGTATTTATGGAAATCTAAGGGAATCAAGAACCAGGAAAATTTTTGGACTTACTGGTGGAATGAAGGCCGAAAGTTTACTCCTGAAATATTTAAACGGAAATATGAAGCATATCAGACAGCAAAAAACTCCGGCAAGAATAATGAGCTTGAAAAAACATACATAAAGTTACAAAATATGGGAATTATTATTCTTCCGAATCTTTTAGAAAAAATTGAATCCGGGAATAAGGAACTGATCCCGATGTTTAAATATCTGAGTGATCAGAAAAACTTGAAGACTGTTGAAGACTGCAAAACATGGTGGAAAGAAAATAAGATAAAATATAAGGATTTATTGGATTATTGATATATTTTCGTAAATTTCACGAAATAATTTTCTATTGAGAAAATAGAAATGATTTACTATGATATAATATTGGGCTTTTGATCTGGATTCTGCTGTTTGCCACATCGACACTGGCACTGGCATTGATGCTCCGGAGCGCATATTTGTTGTGAAAGAAAGCCTGCGGCGTGGAGATTCGGATGCTACAGAATTTTTTGTAAAAAATGGTATTTTTGATTACAATAATTTGCATTTTTGAAAATAGCAATTATACTATTATTAGTTTTGAGTCATTGCGTTCCGAAAACAATTTTTATGGAGACTTGCGATGTCGTTTGGACAGATTCTCTTTTTTCTGATTCTGGTTGCTGTTCCACTGTCGGGAATTGCGACCGATTTGGACAAAGCAGTGGATTTGCGCAAGACGGAGCAATTTTCCAAAGCGGAACAGTTGTTGAAAAAATATTCCTCTCCGGCGAAATTCGATTCCCTGAACCCGACAGAAAAAATCGAATTTTTGCGCGGACTTCTGGAACTGGCGCATATCCGGGCATTGAAAGACGATGTTCCCGGTTCGTTGGCATTGCTGAACTGGGCGGAAGGACGCAAGGATCCTTATCAGCGGGCGATTGCCTGTGTCAAATATGCCGAGATTTTGCTTGACTTGGACGAATTCGAGCGAGCCTCGGCGTATCTGAAAAATGCCGATGAAATCATCCGCAAGCGTGCAACGGAAGAAGAGTCCGGAGCCGCCATCGGTCAAGGCGGAACGACCGCCGATACCGGCGCGATCTGGCGGGATTTGAGAGATGACGCCAGTGCATTAAAAGCCGAAATTGAAGCGGAAACGCTGAAGAAAAAATTCGGCGCGAGTTACGGAAATTACGTTAAACTGCGCCGTCTGCAAGTTCTGTTGAAACGTTCCCGGACGCCGCGTTACCTGAAAGAGGCGATGAGGCTTGCTGACGAGTTGATCGAAACCGATCCTGCCAGTCAGTTCGCAGCCGCGGCGGGTTATTTGAAAGGCGAAATTCTAGCGTCCCGATTGAAAGAGAATTCTCCGAAAAAAGAGATTAAAGAGGTCAAGGATTATCTGGAAAAATTCGTTCGTCAACAGCCAGATGGCCTTTACCGTGGGGAAGCATTGATGCTCCTTGGCAAAATCTCCCTTGAAATTGAGTGGAACGCCAAAGATGCCGAAAAATACTATTCGCAAGCCTTGGACTGGTTCCGCAAAGCAAGGGAAAAACGCGATGCGGTGAGTCTTTACGCGGCGATGAACGATGATCTCAAGAAACAGTCCGCTCCCACGCAGAAACCGACGACACTGAATCAATGGAAGCGCATTGTCTATCATGACGAAGATCCGTTGAAACTTTATAACACTGCCAATGCACCGGTCTGGTATGTGGATGACAAAGAGAAGAATTGCCTTTTAAAACTGGGTTTATGTGCCTTTTTGAATGAGAATTTTACACGCGCATCCGAGATATGGCTCATGGCCTGTAAACTTGATACTGATATTATGCAGCTTTCCGCCCAAAACTGGCCCAGTGTTTTAATGCGTTTGGCTGATGCGGCTAAATTTAAAACCATGTCTTTCCCTCCCCAAGTAAAAAAGTATATAAAGACGGAAAAGGCGAGAATAAAAATTCAAACGGCAGAATTCTATTATATTTTGGAGCGTTTTTGTGATATGAAAACGATATTCCAAAATATCATCTCCGATCCTCAGTCGGACAATAATGCAAAAGCCTTATCCTATATTGGACTTGGCATGTATGCAGAAATGACAAACTCTGCAAATTCTGCGCCGGAGCGCAAAAAAGTGGCGTCCTATTATCAGCATGCAATGGCATCAGGAAAAAACACTCCTATTGAAGAAGAAGCATTGGCGCGTATGGCTTTTTATTTCCAGGCCGGAAGTGAAACATATACTGACGGAAGTGCATTAATCAAGCAATATTTAAAACGGTACCCCAAAGGTGAATATGTTCCTTATATAAAATTTAGAGAGGGCTTGATATGTCTTTATGCCGGAGATATTTCTGCAGCCAAAAAAGTCCTGAAGACTTTGGAAAGGCAATATCCACAATCGCCTTACACCCGGTCTTTATCCCAAAAGATCAATGATCCCGGTTTTCTGAATTTTGTGAATAAAGGGAATGAAAAATGATATATAAACATCTGGCGTGAAGGAATGCTTATGGAATCGTCAAAAATATTGTTCGCAATCATTATTTTCCTGATCGGAACCATATTGCTTGCAACAGGGATCGTTGACGAAGATACCGTTCGTGAATTTGACTATTATAGCGATACCTACAGTTTCGGAGCATCCGCAAAAGGTGGCTGGGAAATTTTATCTGCTTCGGCAAACGGCGGCGGAAGTGGACATTGGATTGCCGCTCCGCCGGCGACCAATGACGATGGCAGCAAGAACTATCCACGAGGGAGTGTTTCCGCCTATGGAACCCGCGTTGCCGGTGCAAATTCATCCAATATGTTTTCCGCCACATTATCAGGCAGTATCCGCCCTATAGGCTCCGACGGCTCCCCGCGAACGTATTCATACCGTGTCCGGGCTGCGTTCAAAGGGGAACTTTCGATAAAGCCGACATCGCAAACCGCACCATTGGGAGGCGGAGCTCCGGAATCGTATCGGCTTTTCTCAACATACGACGGAGTTGCACACCACATCAGCGGATATTGGAGAACAACACCTAACCGTGCCGGAGAAAATGGCGTTGTGGATTATATGCGTCACTGGGCTTCGTATTACGGCGGCGAAACCCGTTGGCCAGGGGAGTTGACCGTTGAAGGTTCCGCACACGCCGATGGTGGAGATTTAAAATCAGCTGTTCTGCGCGTCGTCGGCGTCTCTTCAATTACCGCCACAACTGCGGGAAATGCGTCCAAGACAAGCTCCACCGATGGAATAAAGCGTAATGCTTATCAGGAGGCAGAAAAGGATTCAAGCGGGAACCATATACCGGAGGAAATTCCTACACTTTTCACAAAGCAGGCTGAGACCGTAACACTTTCTGCAGCGCCAACACCGGGAACACCCTGGCCGGTATATTCTTCCGAAAGCAATCAGAATTATCCGGTCTGGAGTATTTCCGGCACATCCAATCAGTCCGATTATCTGACATTGATTTATGGAGCGTCTTCGGCTACGAAGCCGGCAAAAGGATTTGGAACTATCAGAGCAAATGCATCTTGCGGCAATCAAAAAAGTATTTTCCTTAAATTTATCCGTGTAAAATTCGCCAAGAAGAATATATATGCAAGCTGGGATATTCATAACGAACACAACGTATCTCAGTATCTTGCCGGAAAATCTTCTCTCATGGGCTGTACAAATCCATCAGCATGCACTGATTTGCAATGCAACCACCGTGGTGTTTATGACGAGGCCCACTTCAGCTGGAGTGTCTCCGGGGATGCGGAATTAGTTCTGACTCAAAATAATCAGACCGTTTATGCAACATCGTTCAGCCCTGCCGCCGAAAAAGACAAACCGGCGGAAACAAAAAAATATTTTACGGGAAAAATTCGTTTCACAAAGCCAAGCATCACGACAGAAAGCAATATAACCGTGACTGCTGCTTCCGAGGAATTGACATCGGAAGCGGATTCCCTCACCATTATTCCTCAATACATCAATCTTTCAGTTGCCGGAGTTCCGGAGGAAGAATATACGATTGATGCGGATGGAACGGTAAAATTAAGCAACCCGCGCAATGCGGAAAGTACTGCGGGCGCATTTATTCCTATCAATGATAATGATAATAATCAAGACAGAAACTGTGACCGTAACAAGACTACGGAAACCACTGGAACGGATCCGGACCTGATAGAAGTTGCCATTAACAAAAAAATTGATGGAACGATTGACGGGGATCATCCGGTTGTGCTTTCATTGTCACATGCAAATGGAGGACGCAGCGGAATCAAAGTCTGGAAGGATATCACCCGGAGTGAACTGTTGATTGATGGAGCCGGAAGCTGGAACTTTACAACCGCCGGCTCGGTGCCGACCTCTGTTTTTGTCGAAGCAATTGGTTCGACCTCTGCAAATTTGACAATGTCCCATTCATTTACGGTCAATACCGATCCGGCGGCAACGAACTGGTATACATCAAATGTCTCAGATCTGATACGTCTGGAAGGATTTGGTGTTGACATCGCTGTCAGCGGTTTGCAAAATGAATCAACCGTCAACGATGCGAATGATAACGCGATCAGAACGCTTGTACATGAAGAATTTCCCGGAGGAGAAATCAGTATCAGCCCGGCAAGCGGTTGGGCCACCGTAAAAATTGATACGGAAGAGCAGCCCCGGTCTATTTATCTGATACCTGTAACGCTGACGGGAAACAATCTGATACGCAATACAGCCAATATGCAGCTGGAGCAAGACGAGACACATCCGGATCTTGATCGTGAAATTACATTAACCTATACTTCGGATAAAGTCGAATTTTATGAAAGAGTCAAAAATGCCGATGGCAGTGATAAAGTCGATTCCGATAATAATCCCGTCTATAAGAAACTCTCCGAAATCACCCGGACGGTCGCAGATTTACCGCAAACGGTTTATCTGCGCCCCTTGAAAGATTCCGGCTCCAAACGGGACGTCGGGTTGAAATTATCTTATACGTCACCACAAAATGGGGCGACGCATGAAGATAGCGTAAAACTGACTCTTTTGCATCTGGATGTTGACGTGGACAGCAACAATGACGGAACGGTTGCTGTTGATGACGAAACAGAAGATGAAACCGAACTCTATGCTCCTATTGTGATTAATTCCGGCGACAAGGATAATGATGGCATAGCGGATAATATTGATTTTGAAATTGCCGGAGCGGATAATGTTTTCAAGGAAATGAAAATCCGTCTCCCCAAATCCGTTGATCTGGATAACTGTAAAATTAAAATCAGTTATGGAGCAGCTGCTTTGCCGGATGCGAATGGAAACTTTACATCCGGCGGTTCGCAGAGTTTGCGAATCTGGCGAAAACAATCGAATCAGCTCAGAACAGAAGAAGACTATATTGCGCCTACCATAGAAGATGATCCATCCACACCGGATGTAAATGAAGAAACATTTTATACTCCAACCGATCTCATGGGAGAAGGCAATCGTGAGGTAAGTTTATGGGTGGAGTCCGTTTGCGAGGCAAGTAATTATAATGCTCAGATCACGGTAACGATTGTACCTGTTACTCCTAAAGAGATTTCAGCTTCAACTGCGATTCCCGCTGATGAAGCCACAATTCCGGAGACGTATAACCTCTCCGATACGGTCGGATTTTCAACGCTTGGAATTAATTTGACGTTTCCTAACCCGATCCCGGCAACTCCTGTGGAGGGAACGACTCCGGCCTCGCGTGGATATGATACGATTTTGGTTTCAAACATTGCGGATGAATCAAGTGATGCCAAGCGCCCGGATTATGCCAATTTTGAAGCAAGAAATGATACCTCTTTATTGCAATTGAATATGACTGTTTCGACTGCCAATCTTGGGAAAGAAAACTTTAAAATCAAGTTCGAATATGATGGAGTGGCACAACTGGACGATTTGGCTCGAACAGAAATCACCGGGACGGCGCTCAAGGATATTTTTATGCGCGGCAACAAGCAGTATTATGACTATACTCCGTTTAAAAAAGGAGTCATGCGGGTATGGGCGTCTTCAAAGCAGGTTGAAAACGCCGGGGCATGGGGCAGTACCAAAGTCATTACTGCAACCTCTGCGCGCGACAAAGGGAAATATGGCATTGGGACGGGAAATTATTTTGCCCCGGCAAATTCTCCGGAAAATGCCTACCTCCTGTCGGATTTGTTCCCGGGTTCAACCAGCTCCGACTTTTCAATGACTTTTTGGGTTGAAGGGATCAATCCAAACGACAAAACTCTGATCAAAGCGACTTTGCTTTACAACGATGATAATTCATGGCAGGAAGTCGCGGCTTCCTTTGTCAACGTCAAAGTTCTGGAAGCCAGGATGATTTTAAACACGAATAATGACAAGGATTACAAGCTTGATGACGAGGATCATAAAATCAAAGATCAGCATGATGGATTCCAGGGATGGTTTGCGAAAGAATTTGCTTCCAGAGCCAGAGGAGGCAGCAGTGCTAACGATGATGTCACAAGCACCCATGGTTTGGAAAACTTGTTCTCCGCAAAAGTGGAGTTGCCGAAATTGCCTGATGCGAATATGGTCTATTCTGTTTTTAGCGATGCGGACGTGTTAATAGAAAAACCAAATGGAGCGGAAGGATTGAAATATTTAACGGAAAATCATAAAGACGCAATTCTTTCAAAGATATCCTCCGCACAGGAATCACCATATTTCAATGCTGTCAATCATCCAGAGTTGCTAACTCAAAAACTGGATAAAGAACTGCTGTTTGGAATGTATGGCAGTAGTTCCAATGTAACGGAAAAAGCCTATTTGCTTTTAAGCGAAGAAACCGGAAATCCATATTCAAAAACGATCGTACTGGATAGTGCATTAGTAACGTTTCGTCCAATTGATAAGTATTTTATGTTTGGCTCCTGTAGAACACGTGCGAGCTCAACATGGACTTACCCATTGGATGGTACAGCCACGGAAACAATTACACCATATGCCGATGTCGTATTTGATGCCGGATTTGCCGACCGAGATACAAATTATGAGAAATACTTTGTTTTTCTGCATGGTTACAATGTAAGTTTGTCCGCAGCACAAGAGTGGAATAGAGTTGTATTCCGCCGCATGTATTGGAGCAAATATCGCGGAAATTATATTGGCATAACTTGGCATGGCGATCAAGGACAGATTTTAGGCTTCGATTCTCCTCTGTTTTGGACAAACACCCACAATGCACTTCACAGTGCCCGCGCTGTAAGTAATCTATTGCATACTATCCGTAGTACTTGGGGAGTATCATCAAACGATGTTTCAATTATGGCACATAGCCTTGGCAATGCTGTCATGTGGGATGCACTTCGGGTATATAGTGCGATGAGAAGTGGACAGGCGGCTAAGGCGGCAATAAGCGTTCAGGGTGCAGTATGGGAAGAAGCATTTTATCCTGAGTCTGGAATTACCTATGGCAGTCCTGGCGATGCCAATTATATTAACTATTCTATTGCAAATCTAATTACTCATTCATGGGCTTTCTGGTTTCGTCAAAGCGGAAAATCCGCCAGTAGCGCGGTAGGCGTTGCTTATAATTCCTATAACAGCGCGGATGAAGCCCTTGACATGATGATAATGTCAGATTGGCGATTGAAAGATTCGTCCATCGATATTCCAACTGCTTTGGGCGATAATCACTATAATCGCGCTGATGTTACAGGTGTTTCACCGACCAATCGGACATCTGAAAAATTGGCGAATACAATCCCTGCTTTATTGCGTAATCGAGTCAGTAACTATGGGGAAAACGATTTGAAACGTCCTATTGGGTTGAGCAACAGTTCAAGCATGACAGGGTTTTCTATGATTAATGCGTCTTGGCCAGCAGATAGCGAGGGTGGTTATCATAGCTCTCTTAAGAATGTCCCTTATTATATCATAAAAAATTGGTATAATGATATTTATAATAAAATAAAATAATCAAATGGAGAAAAATAATGAATAGCTTTAGATGGCGCATATTCCTTTTATATCTTTGGGCTTTCATTGGCATATCAACAGCCGTGTCTCAAGATGCAATTTCGCAAAAAACTAAAGAACGAAGATATTTTTCGTCTCATAAGGAATATCGACAATTCGTAGATAAAATTTTAGCCTTGAAGTATGATTATCGTTTCGTTGGAGAAATAGTTGACCCGAACGGAAAGGTTATTCCAGACGTATCTGTTTTATCCTCTAAATCCAAGGGCCCAATGGAAAAAGGATTTGGACGTAAAACAATTTTAATTAAAGGTGGGAAATTTGATTTTAACTCAAAAGGTGTTTTTTCATGGGGGCTGACCTTTGAAAAATCAGAATATTATAAAACAACAATAGGCATGGGGATTAGCAACATAACAAATGGGATTAAAGAAAATGATGATTCATTAAGTATAGACGGAAACACCATAATAAAAAAAATGAAAATCATTCTCTATCCATATGGCGATTTGAATCATGAATTGCTCACTGTTGATAATAGCATTCTTACTTATTCAGAAGGAGAAGAGAATAAAAAAATTGAGTGTATTGTTATTCCATATGAAGATAAAGGGAAACGCATACGAAAAGACGAAGAATTCCAATTTGCTTTTAGCGATGAGAAAAAACTTCCCAAAAATTTGATTTACATTATTCCCGGGCGTAATAAAGATGGCAGTCATGATGGTACAATCCGCCTAAAGACCAATGCAAAAGGCAGTGGTTTTCTGCCCGTTGTATATAAGGAAGGAACTCATTGTTTTCGCAGTATGTGGGAAGCTCCTAAAGAAGGATATCAACCGGAACTTGTTATTGAAGACGGCCTGACGAATTATCTCCAGCATAATTATGTGAAGCCAGTCGAGCCTGAAAGTACTGGGGCTACAATGCGCATAGCCAACGCTCCCACACTAATTCCTAAAGAAGTTTCGTATACTGTTTTTTATTTCAATGTCATGGGATATTATGGCAAAGGATTGATTATGCTAATGGATTCCGACTCAAAACTGGAAAGAAACAATGCGTCATTGAAAATTTATCTTTATGTGAACCGTTATCCCGGTATAAGAAATACGAACATTTGGCTTGGAACCAGTTGGTAAAATCTCATGTCCAATGTAATTTTCAACAGCGGCTTTATCGGCTTTTTGATTTGGTTGTTGCTCTTTGCTGTCAGCACGGCGGCATTGGCGATAGCCATTCGTTGCGCGTGGTCGTTGCGGAAGCCCCTGTTTGCAACAGCGGCGTTCAAAGAGAAGCAGATTCCGCTTGGCAAGGGGCTATTAATTCCTTTGGATGCATTTACAAATCCAGCAGGAGCAAAAAATCAAACTTATTTTGACAAAAATACTAATACACTTAACGGGGGGATGGGAAGAAAAAAACATTCAAGTTATGTGGATTTACCAATGTATGACATCATAGACTGGTTCAATGAAGCTTTTGGCTCAATAAAATAAACAATCAGGGAGATTTGAAGAATATGAAAAAAATGATGATCATTATTATGCTGTTGCTTGGGCTAAGTAATTATATAACGGCAGATGAAGTAAAATCATTTGCTACTCAACAAGAACAAAAAGAGTATGCAAAAAAATTAATAGATAAATTGCCGCCTGAGCCTAAATTGATGACCGCGAGGGAAGTAAGAGAAAAAAGAAGAGTTTATGGCGTGGCTAACTGCCATGGGGCAACGCGGTAGATTCGTTATTATCGGAAAAGTCATTGATGATTCGGTAAAAACACACAAAACTTTTTGGAACCTTATGGGAGAAGCTCCTAACGAAAAATATACAACCGAGGTTTTGAAAATTACCCCTTGCATTGGAACTCCTGCATTTTTTATTATTTTATAAATAGGAAATATGGAAAAGGAATGGTTAACGATAATGGTCGTTTACCTTATATCAAAATAATGAAAAAGATGCAGAAAAAACGCAACTTATGGAAAAACTGGAATGGAGATAAAATGAAAAGAAGCATAATTGCAGTTGCGATCAGTTTTGCTATGATTGCAGGAAACGCCTACTCGGATTCCATCAAAAGTTTTGATAATGAAAAAGATTGGATGACATATATTGAAAAAAATACTCCGAAAGAGTATTCGGAAATAAAAGATCTGTCTCCGGAAGAATGTCGCGAAAAATTAAAAACAAGAGAAGATGTAGAAAAATATGCCATAGCTTGGGGAAGTCGCGGACGTTTCTTTGTGCCATTAAAAGTTATTGATGAAAATAGCAATACCATTCCAAATATCACCGTCAGATTGACAAAGTCGATTGGCGGCTTTTGGACAACGAAGTATAAAGACATAACAGAATACAATCTTAACGGTTTTATTATCGTGGAAGCAAGCGGATGTAAAACTATTAAGATTGATATTTTGCCTGGAGAAAACTATTACCCTCGCGCAAAAAGGCGTTCATACTATATTGGGGTTCCTGAGGATTATTATATTAAAAAAGGCAATACTGTTATAGGTTTTCCTATCCCTGTCGGTTTTCGCAAAAAAGGTGAAATATTAAAACTGCAACAAGCTGGACCAATAAAATTTCATTTGGACAAAGACACAAATAAAAACAACATATTTTTAATCAACTCATGGAAGGAAGTGAATAAAATTAAAAAAGTTCGAGAACCATACTTTACGGTGGATTATAAGCGAGATCAAAACGGAAAAATTCTGTTAAAGAAACATCCGTTAATTTCTTTTGACTATCGCATCAATTCTCACGGCAATGCATACAGAACATCAAAAATTTCAGGCAATGCATCGGTTCTAAGTTTTGACCAGGTTGAATTTGTTTTAGTCAGCAAGAATCCTGACGATGGAATGATTTTTTATGATACACAGGAAATACTCCCCATCGTTCCCATAGAACCAATTGCGCCATTAGATGGATATAATAAAAAAAGTTTCATCATACCCTATTCGTCAGGTCGTTCAGAATATAGTTTCTTTTTCAAAGTAGGCGGACGATATGGAAAAGGTGTTATAAGCTATGATGAATGGCGCAATCATAACATCGAAAATCTTTATATCAACAACGAAAAAGACCCCGAAAAAAAACGGAATCTCTGGACGGAATAACTTGCATAAAAGACAGATAGATGCTAAATATATTTCATCAAGAAACAGGAGAAAACAAGTGTCATTCTGCATAAAAAAGGAAAAAAATGTATAATGCGGCCCTTGAAAAACGGAGGGCATTGCATATTTATTCTGAGTTTGCAATTACCCATGAAGCTCCTGACGTTGCAAATAATATTACTTATTCTGCAGCAGAGCTAATTACATTGCATTGTTTTATTTTCAATCTTGTATTTCTAAGTCTGTTGCTTGCTCCACTAGCCAATGCTGGAGAGACTAGATATGAGATATTGAAAAAAACATATGAGAACCGTTTGAATGATGCAGATATACACATCGTTGGCAAGATAACTGATATTGACAATAACGAACTTGAAAATGTCTTTTTGGAAATTGAATTTATTCGTCCTAAAAACGTATGGGCTACGGAGTCTGAAAGGTTGTGTGATTCACGGAAAGTCAACGGCAAATTTTTACTTCAAAAGAAAAATTATACAGCTGTATCTATAACCTTTATTAAAGATGGATATAGATCTCAAAATATCACATTTTATACCGGAAAAAAAACAGATGAACCAGATTCCGCAAGACAAACCCAATACCATATAAAGCTTCGTAAAATTGGAATATTGGCAAAGTTAATTAAGTTTGATGAGCGAATTGAATATAATATCAAAGACCATAGCCAGTCTATATGTAATCTCTCAAAACTTGCAGATGGAAAATTGGGTAATGAAGTCATTAACTTGGGAAAACCAATTACCTTAAAAAAATATCTCTATTTAGACTTCGACCGTAATAAGCAAGGGGAAATCATTTATGAAAAAGATAACGGCCGAGGCATTCATGCACCTGCCCCCAAAACCTATTTACTCAATTTTGTTTCTTCTGATCCATCAGATGGTTTCATCCTTATTGATGAGAAAACGCCAGTAAAGGATTTCTCTTTTTTGACCGATGCTCCATTAAAAAATTATACCACAAAAAAGCTTATAATTCCTTATAATCCTGATAAAAGATATTACTTTTATATTAGATGTGGAAAATTCTACGGAAAAGGGGTAATAAAGAACATTGGAGCAAGGAACGGAGCTTTTAGCCATGAGTATAGTTTATTGGTTGAGATTTTATTCAATCAAAAACCGGGAGACATAAATCTTAATTCTCTATAATTATGGTATTTAAAGATAGAATCATGAGTAACAAGGAGATAAATTGCATCAGGTAATCTTCAATAGCGGTTCTATCGGCTTTCTGATCTGCTCGTTGCCTTTTGCCACATGAGAGTTGCCGACTGGATGGGAGGAGAATATGACAGTACTCCTTGGCACAAACCTTTCAATAAAAAGTTGTCCCATCCAGAGAAAAGTTTCCCTCTTCCCCAAAAATTTCCCGGAGGAAGTCCGCCCTCCGGGAAATTTCGTCTAAATCGTTATTTCAGATTCAGCACACCGTAGTTGCGCCATCCGCTGTTGTCATAAATCCCCCCGAACAGAGCGATGGTACGGCGGTTCGTTCCCGCACCGTCGTGATCGTTGACAAGCAAGGAGAATCCGATCTTCTTCCCCGGAACGGCTTCCGTCTCTTTCATGCCGATCTGATGCCACGGGACGGTGATGTCGTACCGGGTCACGCCATCTTTCCGGACCGCCGTGAAAGGGAGGTTCTCTGTGACGTTTCCGGTTTTCAGAATTGATTCGCTGAATGTCCGGTAACGGTACGCATAAGGCCCTTTCGGAGAGAGAGCAAACCCGAGAGAAGTCACTTTCTTCGAAAGACGCCGGGTCAATTCGTCATATTCGAACATGTTGTCCGGATCAGTGTCGAAAGCGATCTGCAGACTGTCCCCCCGCCAGATGCCGCTGTCCGCAAGGGTTTGATGGAAAACATCGTCGCGGCATTCGATTTGCAGCCGCAACCCTTTTCGATCCCATGAAAGTTTCACGGATGCCCCGTCTTCTCTTCCGGAAGCGCCGGTCCCTTTGATCCTGACATGATCGGTATAAGGAGCATTGGAAAGAGCCCTGCCGTTTTCCGAAGCCGCAAGGAAAGTGAAATTCAGACTTCTTTTAAAGTATTCTGCTCCGCTTTTCCCTTGGATAGTCCCCCGGAGCGGCTGCAGCGGATCGAAGCTTTTCGTAATTTCGGCTATTGGAAGCCTGACCGCGATTTCCTGTCCGGGCGGAATCTTTACAGAACGTTTGACGGTACCATATTCCGTTGTCAGATGGAGTTCCGTCTCCGTCTCCCGCGTGGAAGAGCTGCGCAGCTTCGCTTGAAGCACCATAACACCTTCTTCCGCAAGAACGGTGGTCTCTTTCAGAACGACCGGACGGTTGATCCGGATGAACAATACCGAGCTTTCCCCGTTCTCCTCCAAAATGACCGGGATAACTCCGGAAGCGGCGTTCCCCGGAACGGAACAGCGCAGCTTGCCATCGGCAGCCGAGACGTCCAGATCCCCGAAAGAGCGGACACGCGCCTTTTGAAACGGGACGGGCATTGCGATGGTTTTGACCTCACCCTGAGAAAGTTCCTCTATCACTGTTTCGCTGCCGGGACGTGCGGAGAGAAGCCCTTTACACATCCAAACCACCGGATCGACTCCGGTCAGATAGGTCACATCGGGGGAGATTTCAAGAGAGGCGATTCCTTTTTCCACTTTGACCGACGTTCGTTTGCCCATAATGTCAACAGCCGTGATTTCCCCGACGTTTCCGGCGGGGAAACGGATTGTACGGGCACGATAAGGGTCCCAGAGAGCAAGAACGGGAACGCCGTCCCGCTCAAACACATATCCCCAGAGATCGGTATCCATCCAGCGCAGATGCATGACGGGCCGCGCGCCGCGCAGCAGCGAGGTCAGCACACTGTATGCGGGAACAATCGGCTTCGGCATCAGTTCCCGCGGTCCGAAATTCGCTTCTTTCTGCGGATTGAAATAGAGCCCCCATGACCCGTAATCGCCGAGACTGTGGTCGAACAGATAGAACATCAGGAAAGCCTTCACGCCCTCCCCCTGCATAATCAGAGTGTAGCGGATAAGTTTCCGTGCCTGTCCCCGGAGGTCATGCACTCCGTTGATTTTCGAGTGATACCCCGCCTCGGTATTGTAAAGATCAATCTCCCTGCCCATATATTTTCTTCCGAGTTCACGCAGACGGGCGATTTTGGCAGGCAGTTCCCCCTCTTCCGGCACCTGTGTACCATACATGTGAATGGAAATCGCATCAATGTATTTTCCGAGTCCGAGCTGCAATGCTTTTTCAATATAGCCGGGATCGAAAGTCGGTTTCGGCCCCAGAATCAGTGCTTTTGGATCATTTGCCCGAATGACGGGCGCATAATCACGGTAGAAATCCACGGTGTCCTGAACGGTCCAGTACGGCGGCTGTTTGCTGTAATGCGGTCCTGACAGATTGGGTTCCCATGTGAGTTCGTACGGACGCCGTTCCATGTGGGAATAGCGGTGCGCGTTGACTTTCGCCACTCCTCCGACGTACCGTTTGAAATCATTTTTATCCTTCACGCCGAATTTGTTTGTCTGAGTTCTTTCCGTCCGGGCCCATTTCGGCACGTCTGCCGCATGATGGGTGAAGGAACAGATTCCGAAAATATAGTCCGGCTGTTTCTCCGCGGCGAGCTGTTTTTCGGCTCGGGGAGACAATCCGTTGGCGCTGAGCACGGGACGGACCGGTTCATCCCAGCTCCATCTGGGCATCTCGATTTTCCACGGAGCTCCGGTACTGAGGACCGCTCCGAACTGGTCTCTGATATTCTGAATCCCGAAAAAACCGCCGCACCCGCGTTTGACGATGTCCCCCTTTACCGCCTCCGCGGTCTCTGCGGAAACTGCAAACGTATAAACTCCCGGCACCTGTGTGCCGGATGTGATGATAACGCCGTCTTTGTTCTCTCTTCCGTCTTTTCCAACGGCGGAAATCCGGACTTCGTAATATCCCGTCGGCAGTTTGCCGAGTTTGATCTGCTGAATCCGCCGATCCTGAGGCAGAGTTCCCTCATAAACGGTTTTGCCCCGGTAATCCTGCACATGGAGTTTAAGCGAGCCGACGAATCCGGGAACCCGTTTGAGAAGAATCCGCAGATTCGCCTCCTGCCCCGCTTCCAGCGTATGGTCGGGATGTCCGGTTCCGGTAACGCGCACCAGCGCGAACGGCGGCGTTTTGGGCTGTTCCCGTTCGAGCAGTTCAAAGTTGCGGAAGTAAATGACTCCCGGACGGGACCCGCCGCCGAATGAAAACGCAATGATTTTCTCCGGGCGGATCCTCCGTTCCGGATCCGTCTTGCAGAACAGATCCCGGAACCGGTATTTGTACTTGACAAAATTTGTCGGCAGGGAATGGAACGGCGTCATTTTCGGAGCGAATTTTGTTCCGTCCTCCTCCACCAGACACCAGGAGACATACCAGCCATCCGCGGCATCCGCAGCGAGTTCAAATCCGACACCGTCAGCGTTTTTCCAGGACTCCTCCGGCGTGACGGCTTTTGTAATATTGAACCATCTTCCGCCGCTGTTCCGCATGGAAGGATCTTTGAACCGGATGCGGAAACTGGTACAGATTTTTCCGTCCGGACCGGAATCCGCACTTTTGATCTCAGTGGAGAGATTGGCCCCGAACTGTCCTTCCCAAAGATCCTCGTCCCCGGAGGTCTCGAACAGTTTCGTCGGAGCGGCGTCCAGAATCAGCACCGGCAGAAGAAGCATACCGAGGCAGAATCCCTTCCATGTTCCGGAAAGCGGATCCAAAGAAAATCGTTTCTGCATAAAAACTCCCTGACGTGGTTGTTTATTTCGCGGACTCCGCCGGAGCGTCCGGCATAATCAGTTCCAGGGGACCGATATAAAGCGTTGCGGGAAAAGTCGCCGAGCCGAATTTTAGCGCATTGACATTTTCCGGTTTGATTTTCCGTTTCGGATCTTTCGTTTTCAGATCTTTGAAATAGTAGACGTACTTCTTGAACAGTTTGGAGGGTTTTGCCGGAAGGCTGAATACCGTCCCATCCTCTTCGGACAGGCCCATGGAGAAATACCATGCATTGGGATTGTCGGTTGCGAGCATGATGGAAAACCCGACCGCTTTTTTCCAATCCTCCCTGTTGACGTTGAGCAACCGGATGGCAGTAAACCATCTGCCGTTTCCATCGGAGCTTTTGGAGGAATCCTTGTGTTCTATCTTGAAAACAGTGCATTTAATTTTCCGGGGCCCCTCCGCGCCGGGGACGATGGTGTTTTTCAGATTGTATCCGAGGTTGACTTCCCAGAGATCTCCGCTGTCGGGAGCTGCGAAGTCATCAGCCACTTTGCCTGCCGGAAACGCCGGGATTGCTGCGCCTGCGAGGAGGAGGGTGAGGAGTGCGAGAGAACGTTTCATGATTTTCCACCTTTCTTTTTGGTTGTTGAAATAATCTGGAAACAATGCGTTTTTTATTTGAATTTGTTTTACGTTCTTTTTCAGTATCCTGTTCCGACCGTGTAAAGCGGCGTATAACCGGCGGTGTTGATGCTGTTGAAGCTGCGGGGATCGGAAAAGAGGAAAGAAACAACGTTACCGCCCAATGCCGCCGCATTGCACCTTTTATTGTGAATCGGGTTCAGATTGCAGGGAGCCGAGCCGGTTCTCTGAGGGGCACCAATCGTATTCCTTGCATACGCATTCGTCCACCATGCCCCGAAGAAATAAGGCTCCTTGCCTTTCGACCATGAATCAATATACACGAGAAAAGAAGAAGGCTGAATCGGCCTGTTATAACCACTTTTCCGATATCCGGGTGTCAGTTTCTGAGATTTGATTTCGCTGTTGTATGCATAGGAAATTCCATAAGAGCTCAACGGCTCTTCCCGGCTGGCGGGACAGTGCATGATCGTCTTCCGGTAATCGGCGCTGTCCGCGGTCGTTTTTCCGATCCGGAGATAGTTCGCCCTGTACTCAGAGTACTTGCCTAACCATGACCAGTGAATGTTGGACGAGGAGCCGGGAACGGACCAGAAAACATAATGGGAATAGTCATAGTCTCCGTAATACTGATGAAACGCCGTGATAATCTGCCGCAGATTTCCCTTGCAGACGCTTGAATAAGCGGCCTCTCTCGCTTTTCCCAAAGCCGGAAGCAGCATAGAAAGTAAAATAAATATAACAGCAATTACAATAAGAAGTTCTGTCATCGTGAAGAATGATCTCCTTTTCATCTTTTGATTCCTTTCCTGATGAGAGTTTTCCGTACTGTAAACCTGCACGGAACTTTGCAAAGCATGGAGCTGACAGCAGAAAAACGCTCCAAGTTCAGAATCAGCGACGCGGCAACCTGGCTGATGAGTTTTGTCTGCTTGTCGATACAGGTTATGACCGGTTCTTCGAACGGAAGATATCCGTCCCCCTCTAAATTATCATAGCTGAGAAGCTCATAATCTTTCCCGTACTGTTTTCCGTGCTTGCCCATGAAATCAAGGAATCCGAACGTCAGGAAATCGCTGGGGGAGAAAAAAAGATCATACGGTTTATTCGAGCGCAGGACCTTTTCCGCGAGCTCCTGCCCCGTAAGATAACCGGGATCAATACTGTTCTTCTGCATGAACAATGTTTCTGTTTTCGCATTGCAGGTATGCGGATTCCGTTTCAAATGGCGCAGAAATGCTTCAATGCGCGACTCGTGAAATGTACTGTTGTTGAGGATCAGGACATTTTCTATGTTCCTGTCATTCAGGAACTCCATCGCCTCTGCAAATGCGGGATCGCGGTCGGCGATCACCTGATGAAACGGATAATCGACGAAAGATTCCTGCTGAATCAGGACGATCGGTTTTTTCCATTCCAACAGAAACGGAAGCGTTCCGGAATCCAGACAGCCGATCGTAATGATCATGGAATCAAGGCTGTCAAGGATCCGGCGCACCTCCGCCGGATCGCCTTTCAAGTCGTCCCTGTCGAGTTTCCGCAGACGGTATCCTGCCGCCTTCAACATCTCCGCCGCGGGAGCAATATAACCGGTGTATGCAGCGGCATACGAGACGCCGGGCTCGCAGTAATTCATCGTAACGATTCCAACGCATTTGTTCCGGGCGGCATTCCGGTTGAGATAGACGCCCTTTCCGCGGGTGCTGGACAAAACGCCCTCCGAAACAAGGGCTTTGACCGCTTTCTGGATCGTCATCGGAGAAACGGCGAATTCCACCGCCATGGCCCCGATATTCGGAAGCCGTCCATCGGCATCCGCATATCCTTCCGCGATTTTTTCTTTTAACGCTGTAATCAGTTGCGCAGTTTTCATCTTTTGCTCTTATCATCATAATTTCATTTCTATAAATTATAAGCGATTTCCCCGCTTTTGTCAAGATGGGAAATGAAGAAAAAGACAAAAAAAGTGTAAAACAAGTGTAATATCAAGTGTAATATCATATCCCCTTACGAAAAATCCAGGAAAATCAACTGTTTATCGAGCCGCACTTTCGGCGGAAACAGGAAAATGCTGTATCAATGCAGACAGGCGGGCAAACCGGAATTCCGCGAATACGAAAGCCGGAGAAGCGCTGATAACGGAAAACTCAAAACCGGAAAGTATCCGCTTCATGGCCGGTTCCGGGATGTCTTCGGACAAGCGCGGTCTCTATGGAGCATGCACATTCGGCAAAGTCAACGGCTGTATGTTTGATGAATTGGAAAAACTGTCTGCACATGTAAGGATGACCCGCAAGCCGGCGGATCGAATCGCTCACTCTATTTCCCGTCACTGTTTTTTCTGTTATACGCACGAATCCGTTAAAAAATATCAGGAAATCCGTATTTTATTAGATTCTTCTAATTTCATGCTTGACATTTCCGCTTTTCATGATATATTATTCCCCGAACTGCAAAATAGGTTCTTTCCTAATCCGCGGATTCCGCTTTTCTTGCCGTCAGTTTTGCAAAAACACTCAAAACAATACGGGGAAAGAAAAGAGGAATTAATTAGACTGAACTAATTTTGTATATAATTAAAACAGAACATTAAATTAAGGAAAAGAACAATGTTCAGAAAAACAGATTTCACCCTTATAGAGCTCCTCATTGTAATTGCAATCATTGCAATTCTTGCCGGAATGCTGCTGCCTGCCCTCGGAGCGGCAAGAAGCAAAGCGATCTCAGTCTCCTGCATGGCACGTCTCAAACAAATCGGAACGGCAGACGCACAATATCAGGCGGATTCAGGTTTTTTCTCCCCGTGTGCGGAAGCGATGTCCGTCTCAATGGCTGGCGGCGACGGTTCCACCATGCTGGGCTGGGCCGGAGTAAGGACCTCCACCGGATGGGATTTCACAAAAGACGGCTTCCTCACTCCCTATCTTAAAAAAGCCGGAGTCGACGCCGGAATCATGAACGAGGTTTCAAGCAATGTATTCTTCTGTACCAGTGAAGTCATCCGGACGGAATTTGTGCGTCTCGGCTATACAGTGGAAAACGCCCGCGGAAGCGGCTACGGAGCAAACCGCAACATTCATCAGTGGTTTCCGTTCTCCATGCGGGGAACGACAATGGGCGGGCTGGTCCGTCCGGGAAAGATCAAAAAACCCTCTTCGATCGTCAGCTTCGGAGAACAGAACGGTTCCATGGGAAACTACTCGGATACAAAGCTGTTCGGCTATACCGTTGACGCGGGTTCCACGACATTCCGTCACAACTCCCGCACCAATGTAATCTGGGCAGACGGACACGCTTCCAATGAAGGTGTCGGGTATATTTACGATGATGAAGCTGCAAAAAAATACCAGATCGGCGGACTCGGTGTCGATGAAGACGATGACCGTCTCTACAATCCGGATTCCACCTATGAAGTCGGAGGTTGAATCATGAAAAAGAAACTGTTTTTTCTCACACTCCTTCTTGCCGGAACCGGCATCTGGCTTTTCGCCAGTCAGGGAACGGATGCAGACAAATTTGTGCCGGAAGAAATTCCGGCGGCGGGGGAGGAAAAGATCAAACTGAATAAAATCGCCCGCGAACTGGTCAAATCCTGTCAGCACAGAAGATGGACGGAACTGGAAAGAGCGTTTGCGGTTACAAGAGAAGAACGGGAACTGGCGATGGCTGAAACCGGAGAGGATTCTGTAAAAGCAGGACTTGCACTCCTGAAACAGCACGCGTTCCAGATGAGTCCGGAAAAATTTCAGATGAGTCATCTGAAAAAGAATCGCAGAAAAATGTTTCTGCGGATGGCGCTGGACAACAATACCGTCCTGTGTGTCACCCTGCTTGAACAAAAAGGAAAGCTGTACCTGTCTTCCGTCTCGGAGAAAAAACAGGAAAAGCTGTAAACCATACGGGGAATGGCAATCATCATGAAATTCTAATAACAAACTCAGACGAAACACAATCCGTACAGACGGATAACCAATATCACAAGGAACCGATAAATTGGAAAGTTTTATTATGGTGATACTGGCGGCGGCCTGGATCCAGAGCGTCCTGAAACTGACTCTGCTCCCGCGGATATGGAGAACTGGAATCCTCGCCGCAGCCACAATCCCGGTCTTTCTTTTCAAAACCGGATTGATGAAGTTCAACCTGCAGATGATCGACCGTTTTCTTTCAGACACCAACAATCTGAACGACTTCTGCGCGCTGATCGTCATTCAGGAACTGCTGGCTCTGCTGGCGGGTCTCTCCCTGCTGAAAGAGCGGGAGCTTGGCAAGCCGGTCCACCGCTGGAAATATCTGGCGCTGCTCCCCTCGCTTCTGCTCCCCGTCACAGTCATGTATCTGACCGCTGTCGGATTCAATCACCTGGTCCGTTATGAATTCGGCACAATTCTCTGGTGGACTGCCGGAGGATTTGTCGTATTCTCCGCACTGGTCTGTGAACTGTGGGGAATGATACGGCCGACTTTGACCGGTCGCATTTCCGCCGCATTGACGGGAAGCTGGATGCTGGTTCTTCTGGCGATCTTTCTTCCCGCCGCAGCGACAGGTCAGCTCTCCCGGAGCGGGACCGGACAGGCAGCCGACTGGAAAAGAGACCTGCTCATCCTCGGTTCGCTCACTCTTACGGCGGCTCTTTCCGCCATTGCAACACAACTTTACCGAACATGGAAGGAACATAAACAATCATGCATTACATCACAGAAATCCTGAACTGGATCTCCGCCAGCCTCATGCTGCCGGACATCGTGCTGCTGCTTGCCGCGATGCTCTTTGCCCTCGTTGAGCTCGGCGGCTTCTGCTCCACCTGGCTCATGCTTCTCCGGCAGCGCCGCAAACGCGACGAACTCATGACGCTTCTCCGTGCGGAGAAAGAACTCACACCGGAACAGCTCCGGCATGGGATCTTTGCCCGTCACCTTGCGGAACTGAACCAGCTCGACTGGGATCCGGTCCACTGTGAAAAACGGATTTTCGACTTTTCCCAAACATACGAGCATGAACTGGAACGCGCCCGTTTCATGATGAAAATCGGTCCGATGCTCGGCCTGATGGGAACACTGATCCCCATGGGACCCGCACTTGCAGGGCTTGCCTCCGGTGACATCAAATCCATGGCATACAACATGCAGGTGGCATTCGGGACAACGGTCGTCGGAATCTTTGTCGCCGGAGTCGGACTGCTGCTCTACTCCGTCAAGCGTCACTGGTTCGCCGACGAGATCGCCTCGCTCCAGTACGCGCTGGACCTCAAACTCAGAAGGGAGTCCTCCAATGCGCAAACCCGGACGGTATAACCGCTTTGCGACGGAAGACGACAGCGATCCGCTGAGCGGTCTCATCAATCTGTTCGATGCGGCAATGGTCTTCGCCGTAGCCCTGATGGTGGCATTCGTCATTCAGAGCCGGATGACGGAATTCCTGACTGCTCAGGATGTCACCTATGTAAAAAATGCGGGAAAACCGGATATGGAAATCATCGTCAAAAAAGATAATAAAGTATCCCGGTTCCAAGCGGAAAAAAAGACAGGTTCGGGAAAAGGGGAACGCGTCGGGACCGCATACCGCCTCGAAAACGGCGAAATCATCTATGTCCCGGAAGGAGATGAAGCAAAATGAAACAGAAAAAAACATGGATCGGAGCCCTGCTCCTCATCGTGCTTGCCGCTTTGGGAATATTCTGCTGGAACGGCATGTCGCCGACACGCGTCGGCATGGTCAATTACCCGGATTACATGCTGGCGTCCCAGCTGGATCAGGACCTCGGAAAATTTCTGCATGTCGAACCGGTCAAATGGGATGACAAAACCGATCCCGCCATCCTCAGACAGTACGATGTTCTCTATTTCTTCGGCATGGGACTTCAATTCAACGACGCCCAGAAAGCCGTAATTGATGAACTGGTCTGCAAGAAAAAGCCGCTCTACATCACAGCCTCCACCCGTGCCGAAACCAAACTGGACACCCTTTCCCCTGAGCAGTCCAAACAGGTTCAGACCTATATGAGAGCCGGCGGCAAAACGAATTTCAGGCGCCTGATGGATTACACCCGCCGCGCCATCGACGGGAAATTCCTGTTCTCCGCAAAAGTCCTGCCTCCGAAAGAAATTCCGCGCTCCGCATTCTTCCATCCGAAAAAAGACGAGGAAACCGTACTCGCGACCTACAAACAGTATGTGGAATTCTACAAACGGCTCGGCAGATACAACCCGGCGAATCCGACGGTCTGCATATTCTCCGGAAACGGAGGCGGAGATCTGGAATCTCTGGTTGAGGCTCTGGAAGCCAAACAGCTGAACGTTGTCGGCATTTCCGGAATGATGGACCGGATCCGTCTGCTGGATATGGTCAAACCGGAACTGATCATCTATCAGCCGCACGGACGGCTCTCCATCAATGATCCGGACAAGGCTCTGGAAGCGCTGAAGCGTCTCAATATCCCTCTGTTCTGCCCGATCAAGGTCAGCCAGCCGTATGACGAATACCTCCGGGATCAACGCGGCATGACCGGCGGTATGCTGAGTCAGAGCGTAATCATGCCGGAACTCGACGGCGGAGCAGTCCCGTTCGTTCTTTCCGCCCTGTTCCCGAACAAACGCGGCCTGATGGAGTTCCGTACAATACCGGATCGCCTTGACCGCTTTACCACCATGGTCCGGAAAACGGTCGACCTGAAGCGCAAACCGAATTCGGAAAAAAAGATCGCAATCATCTACTACAAGGGTCCCGGCCAGAATGCAATGAACGCCGCCGGACTCGAAGTCGGCGATTCCCTGCTGAATACGCTGAAATATTTGAAGAGCCGGGGATTCACCACCGGGGAACTCCCGGAAACGCCGGAAGAACTGAATAAAAAGATTCAGGAAAACGCCGCAGTATTCGGCACTTATGCGAAAGGGGCGATTCAAGACTTCATCCGGACCGCACGGGTCGAACTGATCCCGCCGGAAGAATATCTCTCCTGGATCCGGAAAAGTATGCCGGACGACCTCTATGCCGAAGTGGAGAAACAGTACGGGCCCGTTCCCGGAAAGTATCTTTCCGTGGAAAAAGACGGCAAACAGTGCATGGCTCTCGGTATGCTCCGGTTCGGCAATATCGTAATCATGCCGCAGGGACTTCCCGCATACGGAGACGATACCAATAAACTGGTTCACGGTGTCAAACAGGCTCCGCCGCACACCTATATCGCCACCTATCTGTGGATCCGCCATAAATTCCAGGCGGATGCGCTGATGCACTTCGGCACACACGGAAGTCTGGAATTCACGCCATGGAAACAGATCGCGCTTTCCAGCTTCGACTGGCCGGACATCCTGATCGGTGAAATGCCGCATTACTATCTCTATGTCATCAACAACATCGGAGAAGCGTTGATCGCCAAACGCAGAACCTATGCCACGATGGTCAGTCACCTGACCGCTCCGTTCATGAATTCCGGAACCTACGGCGAACTGCACAAGCTCGAAGAGAAGATCGAAGCATACGAAAGCGCCGACTCCGCAATGCTCAAAGACGAGTACCGCAAATCCATCATTGCAGCAGCCGTCCGGGAAAAACTGCATGTCGACCTCAAACTCTCTCCGGATTTTGAGAAAGGAATCCTGAACCGGGAGGATCTGGAGCGTCTGCACGGTTATCTGCATGAGATCGAAGATTCAAAAGTCAATCGCGGCGTTTATGTGATCGGCCGTCCGTACTCAAAAGAGGAAGCCGACGAAACCGCGCGTCTGATGATGGTGGACACCGTTGCGGATCAGCTGTTCAAAGCGGACCTCAAAACAGGAAAAGTCAAAGAAAAGGATCGCGACAACATCACGTTCTTCAAGAAAAACTATCTCGACAAAGCCAATGCCATGCTCATCAGGGAGTTTCAAAAACCGACCTCAATCGGGAAAACGGAACCGGTGAAGAAAACGGACCGCAGCACACCGCCCGGAATGAACAGCATGAGGCCTGAAAAGATAGAAGAAATGCTCGCAAAAATGCCGCCGCAGATGCGCGAAGCATTGGATAAAATGTCTCCGGAAGAGCGGAAAGCCATGATGCGGCAGATGGGAAAACGTCCTGGAGCTCCGGCACGGACTGCCAAACAGAAGCTGACCGCTCTGGCGGAAGCGCATCGAATCCGTCAATCGCTGCTTGAATCAACCCAAACGGAACTCCGCTCCGTGGTCAATGCTTTCTCCGGCGGTTACCTCACAGCCTCCCCCGGCGGTGATCCGGTCAGCAATCCCGCCACCGTTCCGACGGGACGCAATCTTTACGGAATCGACCCGGAACGCACCCCGACACGGGAAAGTTATGCCGTCGGGAAAAAACTCGGAGAAGCACTGATCGCGGCAAAACTCAAAAAGACCGGGAAATATCCGAAAAAAGCCGCATTCACTCTCTGGGGCGGAGAGTTCATTCGCGGTCAGGGCACCAACATCGGAGAAATCTTTTTCCTGCTTGGTGTGGAACCGGTCTGGGATTCCCGCGGACGTGTTCAGGATGTCCGTCTGATCCCCGATTCCGAACTGAAACGGCCGCGCATTGACGTGCTGGTCCAGACCTCCGGTCAGTTCCGCGGCGCCGCCACAAGCCGGATGCGCCTGATCGACAAGGCGGTCCGGATTGCAGCCGCCGCTCCGAAAGGGGAATACGACAATTATGTCCGGGAAGGTTCTGAAGCGGCGATCCGAACCATGATCAGCACCGGAATGTCTCCGGAACAGGCGCGGGCTCTGGGGGATGCCCGTATATTCGGCGGAGTCAACGGCAATTTCGGAACCGGCGTCACCGGGCTCGTTCAGGCGGGAGACCGCTGGGAAGACAGCAAAGTCATCGCCGATCTCTACTTGAACAACATGGGAGCTCTCTATACAGACGAGCACTGGGGCGAAGCAATTCCCGGTGTCTTCAAGGCCGCAATGCAGAACACGGATACCGTGATCCAGCCGCGCTCCTCCAACTCCTGGGGGCCGCTCTCGCTTGACCATGTTTACGAATTCATGGGCGGCATCAACCTCACGGTCAAAAACGTAACCGGAAAAGAACCGGATGCTTATTTCAACGATCTCCGCACTCCCGGACGCGCAAAGATTCAGGATGCGGAGGAAGCCGCGATGGTCGAAGCCCGCAGTACGGTCCTCAACCCCAAATACATCAGGGAGATGATGCAGGAGGGACCGGGAGCCGCCGGAAGTTTCGCCGAAGTCTTCCGCAACAGCTACGGATGGAAAGTCATGAAGCCCGATATGCTGAAAGATCATCTGTTCGACGAATACAAAGCGGTGTATATTGACGACAAGCTCAAACTGAACATCCGCGAGTATTTTGAAAAGAAGAATCCCGCCGCGCTTCAGGAGATGACCGCCGTTCTGTTGGAAACCGCCCGCAAGGGACTCTGGAAAACCGATGCCGCCACGTTGAAACAGATCGCGCAGGTACACGCGGAACTCGTGAAAAAATTCGGACCCGGATGCAGCGGATTCGTCTGCAATAACGCAAAGCTGAAAGAGTTCATCGCCCGGAATATCGACAATCAGCCGCTGAAACAGGAATACAGCCGGAAAATCGAAAAGATCCGTACCGCTGCAGCGGCGGAGAACAAACAGAAGACCGTGGAAGGGATGACTCTGAAAAAACAGGAGATCATCAAGCCGGAAACGGAGCGGAAGCCGGTCAGCCGGAAAACCATGATCTTCCTGCTGCTCGGAATCGCCGCAATCGGGCTGATCGCCCTGCGCCTCGGCCGGCGCAAAGACGCGGACTGCGAATAACAGCAGAACAACAAAGCGCCCCGTGCGGAACGAATCCCGCACGGGGCGCCTGTTTTATCAACCGTTATTTACCCGCAAAAAAGCGGATCAGACGCGCAGCATGAGCGGCGCAGTCATCCACCGTGGAATCATAGAACTTGTCAATCGGCATGAATTTGCCGTCGAGCTCATTCAATTTCGCACGGGTCGATTTCAGATAAGTATCCATGAACTCAGTTGCAATATTGATCTTTGCAATACCTGCCTGAATGGATTTGCGGACGTCCTCCAGCGGAGTTCCGGAACCGCCGTGAAGAACGAGCGGTGTATCCGGCAGACTGTCCGCGATCTCCTGACAGCGCTGAATATCCAGCTTCGGAGTCGCCTTGTAATATCCATGCGCAGTACCGATGGAGACGGCAAGCGCATCCACTCCGGTCTGCGTGGCGAATTCGTACGCCTCTTTAACATCGGTCAGCGCGGTTTCATCGCCCTGCGCAACATGCCCGATCTCTCCTTCGACGGAAGCGCCGAACGCCTTGGCGTATTCCACACAGAAATGAGTGATACGGACATTCTCTTCAAACGGCAGACGGGAACCGTCGTACATCACCGACGTATATCCCCAGGCGAGCGCATCCTTGACCTGCCCGACGTTGTCGCCGTGGTCCAGATGAAGCGCGACCGGCTGATTGCAGCGGTGCGCCATGCGGATCAGCGATCCCGCAAGGTCAAACGCCTTTGTCGAATCAAACAACCGCATATACAGCTGAATGATGACCGGTGATTTTTCGGCTTCCGCCGCCTGAATGACGGCACGGGCGGTCTCATAGTTCGCAATGTTGAACGCTCCCACGGCGCGCTTTTCCCTGCGCGCCGGAAGGAGGATCTCTTTCATCGTTACAAGTGCCATGGCACAGACTCCCGGTTAAAGACAGCCGGCGGCAAGCTCTTCCAGAGTCTTGACGTTGAGAGCCGTATATTTTTCAAGGCAGAGTTTCGTGTACGGAGAAGCCACCACGATCACGTCCTTTGCCGGATTGTCCGCGCGGGCTTCGATATACTTCGCAAGTTTTTCGACCAGCTTTTCGTCAATTTTCGGCAGCACGACCGCGCCTTCGCCGCAGGTATACGATTCCTCGTTGTTCGTACCGAACGGAACGATTTCCGCTTTCACAGCGGCGAGAAGATCCCGCGGTCCCTGATAATCGTCGTTATAATTCTTCAGATAATCGCTTTCAAGGTAGAAAACCTTTCCGGCTTTCTTCGCAAATTTCAGTTTCAGGGATTTGATGTACTCGGAAGTGTGAACGACTTTCGCGGTCAGCTTGATGCCCGCCGCCTTGTAGTCGTTGACAAGCGCATCATAGGCGGCAGGATTGGAAACCACAACGGTTTTCGCCTTGCTGTTTCTGATGACCTGAGCGAATTTCTGCATTGCCTCTTTGGCCTCTTTCTTATAGCCGAGGATACTCAGAGCCTTGCCGATGCAGCCGCCGGTAACGGTCTGATACGGAATTTTGGCTTTCTTCATGATCGTGTCGAACGCCTTGGCGACCGTCTTCGCCTCCGCGGTATAGTTGTCCACGAAATAGAGAACGTCTCCGGAACCTTTGCCGACCCACTTCTCATTCTTTTTGAGCTCGGCGACAATCGCTTTGACATACTCCGGAGCGAATCCTGCTTCCACGATGTCGGTACGGGCGGCAAGGTTCAGACCGTTCTCGTCGAAGTGGCTGACGCAATGGAAGCGGCAGCAGGCGCTGAGATCAGAACGGTACAGGGTATCGATATAATCCCTGTTCGCGAGTTTTTCGGGATACATGGTAACGCCGTAGGTCATGGCGGCGCGGACGCGCGGAGTATCCGCCTCGGTAAACGTCACATTCCCGATCGCGGAAAGATGACGGCACATAAAGCAGAAGCGGCAGTTTTTGATTGCGTCAGTACAGTTGTCGATATTCATGATCAGACTCCTTTGAAACCTAATTTGCCGGGGTTCATAATATTGTTCGGGTCAAGCTGCTTCTTAATGCCTTCGAGAACGGGCATCGCAGGGCCGTAAAGTTCTTTCATCAGACGACCGAGCTTGAGTCCGACGCCGTGGTGTTCGTTGATTACGCCGCCGTTGGCGATCGCCGCACGGATTGCCATATCCCACACCTTGTTGTAGAGTGCGGCGGCCTCTCTCGGATCCTTCGGCACATGCTCTTCCTCGAAAATGAAGCGGGCATAAAGCATGCATCCCCATTCGTACCAGTGCGAGAAGTGACCGATGAAACGGGCCTGCGGGAAATTCTCGTTGACCACTTTCTTCATCGCGTGATAGACATTTTCAATATTCGCAAAGGTCGCGACCGTATCCAGAGTTCCGAACGCCTGCGGCATGTGGAACATGAACGGAGGATAGAAGAATTTGTATTTGTTTTCCCACCAGAGATCGCCGCCCTTGCTACCGAGATCCTTGCCCTTGAACTTCTTTTCCATGATCTCGCGGGCATACTTCATCTGACTGGCGACAATATCCTTGCGTCCGTCAAAGCCGAACACAAGGTACGCGCCTTTGTCAAGTTCCATGCCGAATACCTTGCGGACATGATGGATCGTCTCCTCTTCGTCATAAAGACGGACCGCGCAGGGCTGAAGTCTGCTGCGCATCAGTTCGGCTCCGGCGCTCATCGCGGTATGGAAATCCTTGAAGATATACGCGCGGAATTCGCGGGCTTCCGGCTGCGGATGAACTTTGAGGGTCACTTCGGTGATGATGCCGAGCGTTCCCTCGCTGCCGAGGAACAGCATCGTCAGATCCGGTCCGGAAGCGTGGCGCGGAACGGGAAGCGTGCGGATAATCTCGCCGGTCGGGGTAACGACCTCAAGCGACATCACCATATCTTCGATCTTGCCGTATTTGGTGGAAAGCACACCGGTTCCGCGATGGGCAAGGAAACCGCCGATCGTGGCGCAGGCGATGGAAGCAGGCAGGTGCATGGTGGAATAACCTTCCTTGTTGCACTGCCATTCCAGATGACGCGCGATCATGCCGGTCTGACAGGTCACCGTCAGGGACTCCCTGTCAATGCCCATGAATTTGTTCATGCGCTTCATGTCGACAATGATTCCGCCGTAAACGGGCAGAGCGCCGCCCTGGGAACCCGATCCGCCGCCCCAGGGAACAACCGGAATGTGATAATGGTTCGCCAGTTTCATGACGCGGGCGACTTCCTCAGAGCTGCCGGGATGAACGACAAAATCCGGCTTCGGGGTCTCCATGCCGCGGTCATGCCACATTTCGGGAATCCAGTAATAGTCGATCGAGTGACCGAACTTGTCGGCGTCACGGGTGCAGACATGCTCTTCTCCGAGAATGTCCGTGAGTTCCGTGCGAATCATTTCGTACATGTAACTGTCTTTCGAAACTAACATTTTATCCTCCGTTAGTGTTGGTTACTTTTTATAAATGGGCGCAAGCGCATCGTGAATCGCCTTATATTTGCGGAAAAGCGATGCGTATTGCTCCGCCTGTGCCGGATCGGGATGGATTTCCCGGTCGATCTTCAGGCATTTGCGGACGGCGTCCGCGCTGTTTTCAAAGAGTCCGATTCCCGTTCCCGCAAGCAGAGCGCTTCCGAACGAAGCGTCACCGGGGATCGAGACCTGCACCGGCAGGTTGAACACGTTGCAGACGATCTCGCTCCACAGACGGCTCTTCGCACCGCCGCCGATCAGGAAAATGCGTTTGACCGGCAGTTTCATCTGTTCGATCAGACCGTAGCAGTCGAGCAGAGAGAATGCGACTCCTTCCAGCAGAGCGCGGACCATGTCCCCCTTTGTCGACGAGATCGCCACTCCGGTAAAGCTGGCGCGCAGATCGGCGTCCCAATACGGGGAGCGTTCGCCCTGGAGATAGGGATGGAAAAACACCCCGTTGGCGCCGAGCGGCGACTGATTTGCTTTGCGGTCGAGCAGTTCGTAAGCATTTGTGCCGAGTTTTTCCGCTTCCAGTTTTTCCGCCTCGCAGAACAGATCGCGGAACCAGCGCTGGCAGAGAGCGGCGGCGTTGGTCGCGGAAACCGTGTACCACATGCCGGGTATCACATGGGAATAGGTCAGCGTAGTCGGATACGGATGCGCTTCGGATGTCATCACATTGACATTCCCCGCCGTGGCGAGTTTGACGATGCAGTCGCCCGGTTCGATCGCTCCCGCTCCGTAGTCTTCCACTGCGGAATCGGATGTTCCGCAGACGACAGGCGTTCCTGCGGGAATCCCCATATCGGCGGCGGCGCGGGCTGTGACGGTCCCCAGAAGATCGGTCGGCTTGACGAGCTCCGGAAGTACGGACGGATCAAGTCCGGCCAGTTCCGCCAGTTCCGCCGACCATCTCTGATTCGGCATATCGTAGAACAGCGTTCCCTGCGCTTCGATATAATCGGTCGCGGCGATTCCGGTGACCTGAAAACGGACATAATCCTTGACGAACAGGACATGCCGGGTCCGTTTCAGAATCTCCGGCTCGTTGTTTTTCAGCCACATCATCTGCGGCAGAGTCCATGTCGGAGTCGGCATCTGATATGCGGTCTTGAAAATCCGGTCCGCATACTGCTCCCGGAGCATCGCGCACTCCCGGACACTGCGCTGATCGGTCCACATGATCGTGCGGCGGACTGGCTGCATGTTTTCATCCATCAGCACGGCGTTATGCGTGGAACCGTCAAAGGAGATCGCGCGGACCCGCTTCAGGTCCACGCCTTTTCCGGCGAGTTTCCGGAGCGCCTGGCACATGGCGGCATACCAGTCGGCGGGGTCCTGCTCGGACCAGCCCTGATGTTCGTAATGCGTGGTGTATTCCACCGACGCCTCTCCGAGCATACCGCCGGAGCCGTCGATCGCAGAGACCTTGCAGCCGCCGGAACCGAAGTCGATTCCCAGCAGAATGGTGTCGCCGCTCATCGTCATTTTACCCAGCTGTGCTGCGGATCTTTGGCGGAAATAAGACCGCGGTTGACTTTTCCGGTCATCGTCCAGAGATAATACATCTGATAACCGGGCGCGCCGCAAAGCGGATGATAGCCCTCGGCAATCGCCACGGTATCGTTGTTCCGGACCGTGTAGGTCTCGTCAATGGAACCGTCCGGCTGATAGACTTTCTGAATGCCGAATCCCTGCGGTGGATCGAACCGGTAGAAATAGGTCTCCTCCATGTCGATCTCTTCCGGCAGATTATCAAAATCATGACGGTGCGGAGGATAGCCGGACCAGTTACCGGACGGGATCATTCCCTCGCCGATGTAGAAATGTTCGGAATCAAAAGTCTCGTCAATCATGATCGTGGCGGCACGGGAGAAATTATCGCGGCCCAGAGAAAGCGTGCGGCACTGTTCCGGGGTGATGACGGTCGGCTTTGCCGTGTCGCGCGTCGCGGGAGAGGCGTTGTACGCAATATCCACATCGGTCAATGCGGTGATTTCGTAGTCCGTATGACGGGGCAGATAGACCGTATGCGGTTTGCCGTCAAACACGTTCCGGCGTCCGCCGACTTCCGCAAAGGCAAAATCCTTTCCTTTGACGGCGCATTTGCCGCCGAGGAGGACCAGAGCAACCTCATATTCTCCGGTGGAGGCCTTGTAGGACGTTCCGTTTGCAAGCTGGATCACTCCGAACGCGGTGAGATTCATGTTGTACTCGCCAAGGTCGAAAACCTTGTTATAGCCCTGTTTGGGTTCGAGGCGGATGAGAAGTTTATCGCTGCTCATGGAAAATCTCCTTTCGGGTTATTGGACAACTACGGGTTCAATGTTGAGAATGCGGCAAATATCAAGCAGTTCCGGCACAATATCGCCGTAGGTAAGAGCGTAATGGTGCTCCCAGCCCTGATTGATGACAACGTCGCGGAGCTTGTCGCATCCGGCGTCGAACTTGATTTTGACCGGGTTGCCGCGGACAAAAAGATCGGTATCCAGCGCTTCTCCGGTCGCGATCAGCATACGGAAACCGTCGCCGTCGCGTTTTTCTCCGAGACGTGCAAGCGTAACGCGCCCGGTCTTGAGCGGAAACTCATCCGTAACGCCTTTCACGCCGCCGCCCTCCACCGTTGCGCTATGGCAAAGCTGAGGCTGATAACCGGGCTTGCAGAGTTTGCACGGAGCCGCACCGCAATGCCATGCCACACCGTAATCACCCTCCATCACGATCATATCACAGAAGAACGGCAGATCGCCGGTCAGCTCCTGTTCCATCCGCATCATGACGGCTCCATACGCATCGCCCTCGCAGGCGGTCAGGAAACCGTGGTTGGTAAGATGGCCGATCGTGGAGCAGATCGCAATGCCGTAAAGGTCATTGGAAATAAATTCCGGCCAGCAGCGCATGGCAAACGTATCGACAAGGAACTTGTCTTTCATCTTGCCGACAGCGGCAAAAAGCGCGGCGGATTTCTTAAGCTGTTCCTCGCAGGGGCCGTCGGTCGGATGAACTTTCGCATCGGAAAGAATGGTTTTCATCGCAGCGTCAAGTTCTTCCGGTTTCAGGTTACGGGCAGCCTCAATCACCTCATGCTCGGTGATGAATTTGACTTCCGGACCGACTTTCGTGCGCAGAAGCATTTCGTCGCAGCTGGAGGTGAAGAAGCCGGGGACGCGGCCGCCGATCACGCCGATACGCATCCGGGAAAGCATGTTGATCGTTTTGGTAACGCGGATCGCCTTTTCGAGTCCGGCCGCCGCCTCGTCCGAACCGACTTCCGCGTGAACGTGGAAATACGGCACATGCATACGGTACATGAAATGCGAATTCATGTTCGCCGCACAGAACGAGTTGTTCTGAAGACGTCCGCCCTTCGGATCCGGTTCTTTCATGGACCAGAGAACGACCGGAACTTTCAAACGCTGGGCAAACATCGGGACGATCACACCGAGCGAGAACGTCATGAAGTGCGCCACGATCATGTCGGGACGCTCTTTCTCGAAGAACTCAAGTTCCTGAATCGCTTTGTCCTCAAAGTCGATCATACGGTCTCCGCCGATGACCTCCACTCCGGGCAGACTCTGCAAATACTCTTTTGCGTTTTTACGGGCAGCTTCAAGAGTCTCATTGGTCCAGTTCGCCTTGGTTAAAGGCAGATAGCCGATTTTGAATGTTTTTGACATTTTTTATTTTCCTCCCTTTTTTGGAAATCAATGTGAGTTGAGAAATTCATCCACAGTTTTGCGGTCGGGCAATCCGGCACGGCCGCCGAGCTTCCGGCATTTGAGTCCGGCGACGGCAGAGGCGAACCGCATACTTTCGTAAATATCGCCGCATTCAAGATAGCGGACACCGAATGCGCTGTGGAACGTATCCCCGGCGCCGGTGGTATCAACGATCGGGCTGACATCGGCAGACGGACAGTAAATGATCCTGCCGCTCTTCCCATCCCATGCTAGCGATCCTTTGCTGCCGACCGTGATTCCGGTGACTTTCGCTCCGGCGTCAAGCAGTTTCATCAGAGCCTTTTCAAGATCCTGCTCTTTGGTCCATGTACGGGCGAAATATTCCGACGTAAAGAAAATGTCGGTGTTTTCGATGATCTTCTCAATCCCCGGCCGGATCGTTCCCGCATCAAGATTGACCAGCACCCCGGCTTTGCGCGCTTCCGCAGCTGCGGCGATTGCAGCTTCGGTGTTGTGCCCGTCAAGATGCAGAATCTTCGCGGAGCGGATCAGTTCCATATCGACTTCGGAGGGAAGCAGTTCCTTCAGCGAGCCGCGGGTCCAGGCAATACTGCGTTTCCCGGTCGGCTGGTCGATCCAGCAGTAAGCGATCGGCGATGTACTGTTTCCGCGGCGGAGCATGGCGGAGGTGTCAACCTTTTCCGCTTCGAGATCGGAGAGAATGCGGTTTCCCGCATCATCATCGCCGACCATGCCGACAAACGCCGTGCTGACGCCGAGTCGCGCCGCCGCAACGGTCGCGGTCGCAGCGGGTCCGCCGCCCTGAATAAGATGTTCAATGATCTGAACTTTGTGGTCAATCGGTATCTCCGGGAGCAGGCTGATATAGTCGTTGCTGCAAAAGCCGAGTCCGACAAAATCAATTTTTTTCTGATTCCAAGACATGAGAGTCCTCCTGTTTCATCAGTAAAAATACTTCCGTTTCAGAAAATGTCAAGAGAGTAGATGAGATTTTTTGATAAATTATTGAGAAAAGATGAAACTTTCAGCCTGCAACCGTTCATTTTCTGCAAAAAAGAAACCGGATCATCCACCCTTTCATCGGAAAACTCAGATTCCTCCGGTACGGAGGCGGCGGTATTCCAATGGACTGCGCCCCGTCGCTTCCCGGAACACTCTCCCGAAATAATTCTCCCGCGCAAATCCTGTACGCGCCGCGATTTCCGAAACGGAAAGAGCGGTACTGCTCAGCAGGGAGAGAGCATGATGAAGCCGGATTTTAACCAGATAACGGTTCGGCGGCACACCGATCTCCCGGAGAAACAGACGGTCCAGCGTCGTCCGGTGCATACCGAGAATCTCCGCCAGGGAATTTACATTCAATCCCGCCTCCTGATAACGCGCATGGATCACGCCGAGCGCATTGCGGAAAAGCTGTCCCTTGCGGCTTCCGGGGTTCTGCTCTTCCCCCATCAGACCGATCAATTCCGTATAAAGAGTCACCATGCGCCGCAAATCCGAAGGGAGGAGACTGTTCAGCGAATTCCGGATCTCGTCAAACAGATGCACCGGGCATTTTCCCGAATTCAGAGCACGGCGCGGATAACCGTAGGAGAGCATGAAATCCGCCGCCTGCGGCCCGTCGAAAGCCGCCCAGTAAACCACCGTTTCCCGACCCGGCGCGGGAATCTTGATCCGTTTTTCTCCCGGCATACGGAAAATCGACTGGTTTTCCTGAACGGGAAATACGGAATCGCCGATTTCAAATATGCACGAACCTTTCTCCACCCAGCAGATTTCCACAATATTCCACGGCTCCTGCTCCTCACGCTGACCGTAAAAACAGTTCACGCCGCAGGACCGCGGATAAAACGGAAGATGCGCCGCAGGAAAACCGGGAAAACCGAGACGCCGGACTGTCACACTCTTTACCATAACACCTCCAACTCCTTATTGCATCAAAAGTATCTTTTTTTCTTCATTTATATCATTGAAAAAAGAAAAAACAAGTGCAAATTAATCAAAAGCGGGAAAATTTCACCGGAATCACAATATTAAATACGGAGGCATTATCATGCAAGCATTTCCCCTGTACCCGGAACGGACCATTACCGATCTGAACGGCATCTGGCAGTTCCGCTTCTGCGAAAAAACGTATCTGGAAGACGTGTGTGAAGAAAATTTTGAACCGAACGACATCATGTGCGTTCCGGGAACATTCGACACCACCCCCGCCTACCGCTGCAAACGGGGAACCGGCCTTTACCGCCGGGAATTTCTGCTGACCAAAGATTCCCCGCGCGGGATCCTAAAAGTCGGTGCGATCGGTCTCCGCGCACGATTCCGCATCGACGGGCGCGAAGTCGGTTTCACCAATCTGCCGTACAGCGGTGTGGAATTTGAAACCGGACCGCTCAAAGCCGGACGCCACGTCATCACCGCCGCGATCGACAACAATTTCGACAAGATCAGCACCCAGTACGGTCCCGGCGATAAAATGAAACTGTTTCTCCCGTACTATGACTTCTATGCATTCGGCGGCTTCTATCGCGGCATTTCCCTGCATCAGGTCTTTGAAACGGCAATCGACCGCGTACAGGTCCGTCCTCTCTGCATCGAAACGGGCAAAGTTTCGCTCCGGTTCCTCTTTTCCGGCAGCACGGAAGGCAAACAAAGCGTCAGATTCCGTTTTGATACGGAAACCGGATTCCGCACCGTTGAAGTCGGCCATGGCGAAACGATCGAATGCACGGTCCCGGATTTCCGTCTGTGGACTCTCGAAAAACCGGAACTTCACACTGTGGAAGTGCATACGGCCTGCGACTGCATCGTGGAACGCTTCGGCATACGCACCATCAAAGCCGGAAAGAAACAGATTCTGCTGAACGGGAAACCGGTCTATCTGAAAGGCTTCAACCGCCATGAATCCCATCCGGAATTCGGCGCGGCGACTCCGGAAGCGGTCATGCTTGAAGACCTCCAGAATCTCCGCGATCTCAACTGCAACTTCGTCCGCGGCTGCCATTACTCACAGGATCAGCGTTTTCTCGACTTCTGCGATGAATTCGGCATCCTTGTCTGGGAGGAGAGTCTCGGATGGGGCAATTCCGCGGAACAAATGGCGGATGAGGAGTTTCAGGAACTCGCGGAAGCGGAAACCCGCATCATGGTCCGCAACAGCATCAACCATCCGAGCGTCATCATCTGGGCGTTCCTGAACGAACACCATTCGCACACACCCGAAGGCCGCAACATCACAGAACGCCTCGTCAATGCGATCAAGGAAGAGGACAGCAGCCGTCCCGTCACATTCGCGTGCTGTCATTCCACGGACGACATCTCGTCGGAACTGGTGGATATCATCTCCTACAACATCTATCCCGGCTGGATTGGCGATCACCTGGTCGGAGTGGAACCGCCGGACGAAATCCCGCCGAAACAGAAAACGACGATCGAATACTTCCGCCGGACCGCATCGGCAGATAAGCCGATGATCGTCAGCGAAATGGGCTGCTGCGGTATCTACGGACAGCGCGACATCGCAAAAACACAGTGGTCCGAAGAGTTTCAGGCGGAATACGTCGGTGCGGTGATCCGCTCCGTCGCAAGCGTACCGGAAGAACTCTGCGGCATCACGATCTGGCAGTTCAACGACGCCATGAGTTTCCACCGCATGGGCGCGGATATCCGCAGTAAACCGCTCGGTCTCAACCTCGCGGGCGCATTCGACAAATTCCGCCGCCGCAAACTGGTGGCGGATGTCGTCAAGGATCTGTACAAGGATCTGTAATCCGCTGCGGTCTCTCCAATGGAAATGCGGAGCCCTGCGCTCCGTGTTTCCATTTATTTTTTCTCAAGCGGTTGACGAAACGGCTGTTTCATGGTATAATACTGCCGTAAAAACCATACACAGGAGATTTTTGATATGCCGTTCGATCATGGAAGCATTGCTTTGACCATCTGCCCGCTGAGTTCGCCGCTGCCGGAGGATTATCTGGAAAAACTCGAAAGCGCCGCGGCAGGAAAACTGGAAGACGTTGCCGAGGAGCCGGAAATCGGCTGGGTCAGCGGACGTTTTCTGCTTGAAACCGACATCAACGAAACAACGTCACTCTGCGGCGGACACCTTTACCTGAATCTGAGGAAAGCGGAACGTAAAATTCCCTCTTCCCTGCTGAACGCAATCTGCCGACGCGATGAACTCGCCTACATGAAAGCCAACGAGACGTTCTCCGTTCCGCGTCAGGAAAAAAAGCGGATCAAGGAAGACGCCGTCAAGCGCAATCTGATGAAAATGCCGCCGGTAATCTCCGGAACGCCTCTGGTGGTGGATCGCGCCCTCAACGTCATGTATGTCGGCACGGCGTCCCTTACACAGGTGGACCTGATCATCAGCGCATTTGTCAGTCAGCTCGGAGTGGAACCGATCCCCGTCACGATCAACGAACTCATGCTGAAACTCTTCAAGCAGGAAACCGGCGCACTGCCGGATCTCACGTTCTCCCCGAACGCCAATGCGGCGGGAATGGATTCCACCCCCGGACGCGACTTCCTGACCTGGCTCTGGTATTTCTCCGAACTCAACGCAGGGGAACTGGACGTTGAAAACTGCGGACGTTTCCAGCTCGGCATCGAAGGTCCGCTCACGTTCGGATATTCCGCCGAAGCAAAAGGAGCGGAGGAGAGCGTCGTCAAGAAAGGGTGTCCCCAGCTTGCGGCGGAAGCAAAAGCCGCTCTGGCTGTCGGCAAAAAACTGAAAAAAGCGAAAGTTCTGCTCGCCCGCGATCAGGACGTCTGGACGTTCACATTTGATGCCGACAAATTCAATTTTACCGGATTGAGTCTGCCGGAAGGGGAAGAAATGGACCGCGAAAGCTATTTTGCCGAACGGGTCGAATATCTGCATATTTTCCACAAGGCGATCGAAGCCTATTTCAAAAAATTTGTGGAAGACATCACCGGCGAATCCCGCGCGGAAGTGGAAAAAGACATCAAGAAATGGGCAGAGGACCGGGAGTCCTTCTGATTCGTTTTATCAGAAACACAAGGAGGTGCGTCATGGCGGAATTTTTCATTGACGGAGCAAGCCTGCTCCGGATCTACACGGCGGAAAAAGACCAGATCAACGGAATTCCTCTTTACGAGTGGATCGTTCAGCGGGCTGTGACGGAGGGGCTGTCCGGAGCGACTGTGCTCCGCGGAATCGGAGGTTACTGTTCCAGCAATCCGGTGCTTGCACCGGAATTCCGGGGATTTCAGATCAACCAGCCGGTCATTGTGGAAATCGTGGACACGGAAAAGACTCTGGAAGAGTTCATCCGCAAAATCGATCCGCAGATCAAACGGGGACTGATGACGCTCTCACCGGTCAAAACCCGGTACTACGGAAAAAACTGAAATGGATGTGGAAACGGCGGAGACTCCGCAACGTTGGAAAACGGTACTTAAACCGGCGCTGAAACTTGGAGTCGCCGCCCTGCTGATCGCATGGGTCGTCGGCGGAGACTGGCACGGAATGCTGGAATCGGTCCGGCGGATGAACCCGTTGTGGGTCCTGCTCTGCTTTTGCGCCCAGTTCATTCAAATGACGCTGACGGGGGTCCGCTGGAAATTTCTGATCGGCAGAGATTTGAATGTTTCCTGGTACGAAACAATGCGGCTGGTGTTCATCGGTCTCTTTTCCAATATCTTCATTCCGGCGGGAGCGGTCGGCGGCGATGTGGTGAAAGCCGCCATGCTTGCATCAAAGCGGAAAGGACTGCGCATCGAAGCGACGGTTTCCGTTCTTATGGACCGGATCGTCGGCGTTGCGGGACTCTTCCTGCTCGTTCTGCTGTTTTTCGGCATCACGTTTTCCAAAGTGATGAAACTTCCCGCTGCCGCGCAATCCGTCGTATTTCTGCTGACGGCACTCAGTGCGGCGGGCTGCGTCATAATCGCGGTTCTGTTCTTTCAGGATTTTATTTTCCGTTGGAAACCGGCGGCGGAACTGCTTGCCTTTGCGGACCGCTGGCTGCGCGGAATTCCGGGAAATGTCATCCGCTCCGTTTCCGCTTACCGCAACCGTTGGAAAACCTTGATCTGGACTACGCTGTTTTCTGCACTGATCCTCCATCCGCTGCTGATGCTGGCGATCTTTTTCCCGCTCTACGGCAGCATGCACGATCTGCCGCCCGCCGACACCACAATGGCGGCTGTGGCTTACGGCAATGTGGCGTCGGCAATTCCGCTCACGCCGGGCGGACTCGGCACCCGCGACGCCGTTATCAAAACGCTCCTCAGCGCATGGAGCATTCCGGAGGCCTCCGCTGCCGCGGCAATGGTCATTTACACGGCAATGATGCTCCTGATCAACCTTCTCGGCGGTATCGCGTTCCTGCTCCCTGCGGATCTGCGGAAAAAATAACTATCCGGAAAAAATTTCTCTCTGTGACGGAGAGACAAAACATAAAACGGCGAAACGCCGTTGCAATTTACCGTTTTCGTGTTATTATTTACAATAATACAAAAGGAGGGAATCACGATGAAACAACTTCTCACATTTGCAATGGCGGCGGCTCTGCTTGGCGGGTCAGTCACACTCATGGCACACTGTCAGGTTCCTTGCGGCATCTACCACGATAAAACGGAAACGATCCGCATCTATGAGGACCTCGGCACGATCGAAAAGTGCATGAACGAGATCAACCGTATCTCCGCGGAAAAAAAGCCGGATTACAATCAGCTGGTCCGCTGGATCAACACCAAAGAGAACCATGCGGACAAAATCCAGAAAGCGGTCTGGCAGTATTTCATGCTCCAGCGTGTTGCACCCGCGGCTCCCGACAGCAAGGAGTACCCGGCGTATGTCAGGAAATTAACTCTCCTGCACGCTCTGCTCGTCGATGCGATGAAATGCAAGCAGGGAACCGATCTCTCCGTACCCAGGCGTATGAAGGAAACGCTGAAAGCATTCGAAAAAGCGTATCCGCCCGCCGCCGTCGACAGCGGCCACACACATTGATCATGGCTGCAATTCAAAAAAAACGGATCCGCTCCATAAGTTACAGGAAGCAAACTTCCGGAATTCTCCGGTTCCGTCACTCCATCTTGCCCCGGTTCCGACGGCGGTATTCAGATGGAGAAACTCCGAACTCCCGGCGGAATGCCGTCGAAAAATAGAGCGGGCTCCGGTAGCCGAGCTGTTCCGCAATCTCTTTCATGGACAGCTCCGAATGAGCGGCAAGCCGTCCGGCATTTTCCAGACGGAGGCGGTTGCGGTATTCCAGAGGAGAAACACCCAGATGCCGATGAAACAGCCGCATCAGCATATGCACTTCCATGCCGTGCGCCTCCGCAATCTCCCGGACCGTCCGCCCGCCTGCAGGATCCTTGCGCATCTCCTGCAGAACGCGCTTCAACGGTTCGGGAACCGTTTCCACACGGCTCCGGGAGTGCTCCGAGGCAAATCCGGTAATCAGCGAATAAACCATTGCCGACAGTTCCGCCGCCTCTTCCGGACGATGTGCTGCCATCCGCTCCGTAATCCCGCAAAGCCGGCCGATGAACGGTCCGGAATCCGCAAGCTGGAACACGTTGCAGCCGTACAGGTGCAGTTCCAGATCAAGTTCCTGCGCAAGAGTGCCGCAGATCATCAGCCGGTGCCGGTGAAAACGGTCCCCGGTTTCCGCATGAAACACAATATCCCCGCCGGGATGCATCACATAAATCTCACCGGGGCGGACCGTTTCCGTCACCCCGTTCTGAGTATAAGTCAGCGAACCGTCCAGCAGATATTCAAACACCAGATCCGCACAGTTTTCAAACCGGAACCATCCGGCGCCATCGCGCCGGATCTCCGAATAATACCGGGGCCAGAGCAGAGACCCGTACGGCAGCGGTCCGTTCTCCCACTGCGCGATCGCCTCTTTCCGGTTTCCGGAAAACCAGTCTTCCCGGTAATGATCGACACTGTCTTTCCGCCAGCCGTGTTTCCGCACCACGGTTCTCATTTTGCACCTCACGTTCCGTTTTCAGATAATTTTGTTCAAAAAACGAATATTTTCAACTGAACTTTCGCTTTTTTTATAAAAAAAATGTTCTATTGTAATGTTCAGAAATAGAAACCCGATAAAAAAGGAGAGATCAAATGATCACAGAAAACGGTATTTGGAAATTTCGGGAACCGGACGGAGAAACGCTGTTCCGGTTCGTTCTCGCGGGAGACGTCTGCCCCTGGCGTGCCGGAGAAGAAATGGTGGAGAGCGGACGGGCGGGCGAAGTGCTGAAATCGCTCTCCTCCTATCTGAACAACGCGGAGTTCCGTCTGGTCCAATGGGAAACTCCGCTGACCGGCCGGGAAGCGCCGATCCCGAAAAGCGGACCGAATCTCAACTGCAAACCCGAAACGGCGGAAATTGTCCGGCTGGCGGGATTCAACGCAGCCATGCTCGCCAACAACCATACCGGCGACCACGGTCCCGACGCCGTTCTGCAAACGATGGAAGAACTTCATAAACGCGGTCTCCAAACCGTCGGGGCGGGAAAAAATCTCGCCGATGCGGAAGTTCCGTTGACAGTCGGACTCGGCGGAAAAACGGTTTCCATCCTGAACTTCTGCGAACACGAATTCGGGGTTGCGACAGAGACAAAACCGGGAACCGCACCGATCCTTCCATTCCGCAACCGCAGAGCAATCGTCAAAGCCGCAAAAGAAGCCGATTTCGTCATCGTCACTCTCCACGGCGGACACGAATACAATCCGTTCCCGTCTCCGCGACTGCAGGAACTCTGCCGGGAATTCGCCGATGCAGGAGCCGCCCTTGTCTTCAACTGTCACACCCATTGCCCGGAAGGAATCGAAACGTACAACGGCACGCCGATCATTTATTCACCGGGCAACTTCTACTTTCCGAAACTCTTTGGGAGAAACGGACTCTGGCAGTATGGCTATCTCGTCAAAGCGCTGTTCGACAAACACGGCGTTTACGCCTTGGAGCTCTGCCCGTATCATTTCGGGGACGAACAGGTCGTTCCTCTGGAAGGGGAAAAGAAAGACTGCTTCTTCCGGTATCTGGAAACAATCAGCGAACCGCTTGCCGATCCGCAGCGTATGCAGGCCCTGTTTGAAGCGTGGAGCACCCGGTATGGACGCAACTACATCAGCGGAAACCTGAATCCGCCGGAAAACTGGAGCGATCATACAGACGATCCCGGAGTCGTCCATCGGATGCTCGGACTCCGCAACATCTTCACCTGTGAATCGCACAACGACATGGTCCGCTGCTACCTCACCCTCATGGAAGAGATGCGGATTCCTCAGGCGGCGGAACTGCTGCCGCTCATTGATTCTCTTCAAAATCCCGAATGGGCATAACCCACACAACCAAAAAGGAGTTGATACGATATGAAACCGCAATCCTGCCGCTTTGACGCTTCCATTCCGTTTTCCGACTGGCAGACAAATGCCCGTCGCGAACTTACGGACCTCCTCGGCATCACGGAGTTGATGAACACGGAACGCTGCGCTCTTGCACCGCGTTCCCTCTGGAAACGGAACATCGGTCCGGGAGCCGTCGAAAAAATCGTGTTCCAATCCGAACCCGGCGTGGAAAACAAACTCTATCTCTGTCTGCCTCACAACGTCACACCGCCCTATCACGCGTTCCTCTGCCTTCAGGGGCACTCCACTGGAATGCACACATCCATCGCGGTCGACTGGCATGATGAAACCACGCCGCTGACAATCGAAGGCGACCGTGATTTCGCCATCGGATGCATGAAGCGCGGAATTCCGGCGGTCTGTCTCGAACAGCGTTATATGGGCGAAAACAGCACCGATCCGGATCATAAACCGGCCTGTTACGAACCCGCCATGCGCGCCCTGCTCCGCGGCAGAACCGCTCTCGGAGAACGGATTTTCGATGTGGACCGCGTAATCGACTATCTCGCCTCGCGCGGAGACTTCGATCTTTCCAAACTCGGCATCATGGGAAATTCCGGCGGCGGCACCACTTCCATGTTTGCCGGAGCCATTCTGCCGAGACTGACTCACGCCATGCCGTCCTGCTCGTTCTCCACATTCGCCGACAGCATCGGAGCGATGTATCATTGTTCCTGCAATTACATCCCCGGACTCCTCTGTTATGGCGAAAGCGCGGACGTTCTCGGCCTGATCGCTCCCCGCCCGCTTGTCGTTGTCAGCGGAAAAGAAGACTCCATTTTCCCGATCGGTCCGGCAAAGCAGCAGTTCGCCCACCTGCAGGAAATCTACACGGCTGCCGGAGCGGAACAGAACTGTAAACACGTCTATGGGGACGGCGGACACCGTTTCTATGCGGAGCCCGCATGGAATGCCATGCTTCCGTACTGGAATTGACATGAAACATTTTATTTCCGCTGTTCTGCTCGGTGTGGCGGCAATCGCCGTCACAGGAGCAGAATCAGCCTCACAGGAGATTATTACTATGGATCTGATCGCTGGACGCAAAGATGCGGTCCGGAACCTGCCATCCCCGCTGAACGGCTGTAAAAACGCGGCGGACTGGTACGACCGCCGCCGGAAAGAGGTCATCCGGGAATTTGAAACTCTTATGTACGGACAGATTCCTCCGAGACCGGAGAACATCCGTTTCGAACTCAAAAGGAAAAAAAACAATGTATTCGACGGACGCGGGAGCCGGCGCGAAATCACCATTCACCTGAAAAACGGACGCAGGGAACATTCGGTCGATGTTCTCTGGTATCTGCCGGAAAAGCGGAACGGACGGATCCCCGTTGTCGTCGGCTTGAACTTCATGGGTAACGCCGCCGCCACGGAAGAGACCGACATCCCCCCGGATTCCAAGTTCAAACCGGGACAGCAGGCTCACCGCTGGCAGATCCCCATGCTGCTGGATGCGGGTGTCTCGCTGATTATCGCTCCGCGCAACAGCTTTTTCCCGGATCATAAGAACGGACGCAAAGACAGTATTTTCCGTCTGTTCCATCCCGCGGCGGAGCTGACGCAGACACACCGGGAATATACCGCGATCAGCGCATGGGCGTGGGGTTACTCTCTGCTGCTTGAGCTGGCTTTGACGGAACCGGAAGTCGACCCGCTGCGCATTTGGGCGCACGGACATTCCCGTCTCGGCAAAACCGCGCTTTGGGCAGTGGCGAACGATCCGCGTTTCGCCGGAGCGGTCAGCAATGATTCCGGCTGCTGCGGAGCGTCGCTCGCCCGCGATAAACGCGCGGAGACTGAACAGCTCGCGTTCATCACCAAAACATTTCCGTACTGGTTCCAGGCAAAGCTGGATGAGTATGCAAACCGGGATGCCGACCTTCCGCTCGACCAGCACTGGCTGGCGGCGTTGATCGCTCCGCGTCCTCTGCTGATCGCCAGCGCGACGGAAGACGTCTGGGCGGATCCCTACAACGAATTCCGCTGTGCAAAAGCGGTCGGAGAAGTCTATAAGCTGTTCGGCGTCAAAGGTCTTGGCAACGCCGGATTCCCGAAACCCGATCAGCCGGTATTCGGCGAACGCGTCGGCTACTACCTGCGCACGGGCAAACACGACGTCACCGCCACAGACTGGAAGTTTGTGCTGGAATTCATCCGGCAGAACTGACCGTTCATAAACTCCGGACGCGGAACGGAACTCCGGTACCGCGTCCGGTTCTTTTTTTCAAAAACTCAAAAAAAGCATCTATCCCTCATTGACGGACGAAGATGCCAAATTTTTTATCGAACGGTCAAAGACTCGGACGAATTCTCCGGAGCTGGGCAATCGCATACGGATTGATCTTTCCACCTCGTTCAATCAACAGATTCAATGTCACCATTCGGCCTGCCGCACGGTGCTGCGCGATAAAATCACGCAGCGCATCATCCGGGAAACGCGGTTCGACAAACGTACAGGAATTCTTTTTCCCGCAGAAAACCCAATCCGGCGAATCACTGCAGATCCAGCGGTGATCCGTCATCCCGGGAACCGCTTCCGGAAAAAAACATTCCGCCAGAGAAACACTTTCTCCGGCATAATAATCCTGACACGGCGTATAGAGAAAGCGGCTGCCGACTCCAGCATTGAACGAAACAGCACAATCCGGATATCCCGCTTTGGCCGCAGTGGAAAGCTTCTCCCACGGAAACTGCCAAGCCCCCATCTCACAGGAGATGGAGTTATGCGGACCGCGCGGATCCACGGAATAAGAACTGTCAAACCACCAACCCGAAAGAGCGTTTCCGTAACGCTTTGCCATGAACTCGACGATCCCGCAGATGTTCTCCGCGAAGAGATCAAGATTGCCGCGGATCCCGGCGGAATAGCCGCATGCGCGCATCCATTCCGGATCGCCGACCCCGTTGCAGGAGTGATTGTAATAAGCGATGAACCGGATGTTCCGCTTTGCCAGAGCTTCCATGAGTTCCCCGATCAAATCGCGCGCCGTGGTTCTCCCGGGCATCAGACGTTCCAGAACCGGATGCGGAAGCGCCAGATATTCCTGCGCATGGGTCAGCGTGAATATGCAATGTTTCGCTCCGACGCTTTCGAGAGTTTCCGCGAACGTATCCGGTTCAAACGCGTTCACAGCGTCCTCGTAAGAGTTTACACTTCCGTCCGGGAAAACAGTTTTTGATGTCCAATGAACGCTGATCCCAAAACTTCCGCGCATCCAATCCGTGTTTGCAAAATGGTACATGATTTTTCCTTATTTTTTTTCCAGAATGAAATCTAAAAAGAGTCCGGGGCGTTTCGGCACACTGCCGATTCCGTCAGTCAGTTCCAAAAATCCGGCGCGCCCCTTTGCATTGCCGAGATTGAGAAGCACATTCACGCGCATTGCTGCTCCTGGTTCCAAACGGAACGGACTGAGTGCACGCCGTGAAAAGGCCATTTCATAAACAGTTTTCCCATTTTGAGGAACAATCGCGGCCTGTACCTCTTCCATGATGCCGAGACTCTTTTCCAGACTGTCGTATGAGCCGGAAGATGCCGCATGCCGGTACACAAGCGTCTTCCTATTGATTCGTCCAATCGTGTATTCGAAATCATCATCCGCATATCTGGAGGAGGAAACCTCCGCGTTCCGGAGCGGATCAAAGGCAAATTGAACGCTGTCGGAGGCAAACATGGCTCCTGTGCTTTTTGTGGGAGATTCCCGGTACAGACTCTTGTTCACCGTGACGGCCAAATACAGTCTGGTATCATCCCAGGCGAAACGGCAGTCGGCTGTCAGATTCCGATCTTCCTGTGTAGCTTTGCTCAAATAAGTCTTCACAGTCAGCGGAATTGCTTCCGACTTCGCGGGCCAATCCGAAAGATTGCCATCGATTTGAATCGGTTTCGGCGTCCATGCTGCAAAGATACCCCGCAAAGGGATTTTGCGCGTCTGCTTAAACTCAAATGCCGGAATGGCGAGTGAAATCTGTCTGGTCTGTGTCTTCAATCCGATGGGGGAGTCCATTCGGAAGCGGAAAACGCGTTCCGATTCCGCATTCAGATCCTTGAAAGCCTGTTTTTCGGCGTTCGACTCCACCGTTCCGGAGAAAGAGCTTCCGGTCAGATTTTTCACACGAACTTCAAAATGATTCCGATCGAGAATGGCGGTTTGCAGACTCGCAGGAACGCTTATCCGCGCCAGAGGAAGCGCGGCAAGCTTTTTTTTGAACGCATCTGCGGGAAGAGTGGATTCCAGATAACATGGTGCGCTCCCGACCGAAAATGTTCCGGAAGGGATTTCGTTTCCAAACAAATCAAAAATCTTTGGTTTATCCGCTCCGAATACGGGCGAGATTCTTTCCGGCTTTCCGTTCCATTTCCAAAGAACGGCGACACGCGCATCTCCGCGTTCAAAGAGATAACAGCGGAAATCCGATCCGAGACGAACTCGTCCAATGTTTTTCGACTTGTTTCCGAGACGTTCCGCCGCACCGCGAAGCGCAAAAAGAATCGGTGCCGGAAGAGGATGGAAACGGTTTGCGGGCGTCCCCATCAGCGTCATGTTGTAGGCAGATCCCTGAGATCGGAATCCAAAGGAGAAATGATAGAATTTATCCACCCCGTTCGCAAAACCGATCAGCATAAGTCTGAGAGCTTTTTCCGCCTGTTCCCTTGCCGAATCCGGAATCCGCTGATGATCGGGAAACGTAGACATGATGCAGTATCCCGCCTCGCTGGATTCGATCGGCCAGGACGAATTGTATTGCCGGACGGCTCGGAAAAGAGATTGTATTTCAGGTTCATAATCGGGACACTCCGGAATATCCCGATAACAATGTTCGGTAATAACATCCAGATTCTTTCCTGCTCCCGCCGCCAGAACCGAAACCGGCCAGGACGGAGAGGTTCCACACGTTCCCGGTCCTCCGATTTTGGCCGACGGATCATTCTTTTTAATCGCACTCCGGAGCACATCGATATATTTTGCCTGGAGCGCGGGCGTGATTTCCCCGTATTTTGCGGGATCCGGATTTTTCCTCCGTCCGGCCCGGATGTTCGGTTCGTTCAGAATTTCATAAAGATCAATCTGTCCCCGGAAACGTTTGGCGTATTCCGAAACCTTTTCCGCCCAGGAGGTTGGATCGTGCGGAAGAAAACTGTCTATTTCCGGATGATCCGAGAGGCACATCATGTTATAAAATCCGGCTTTGTGAAACGCTTCCACAGCATCGTAGCCGCGATAAGGCTTTCTATCGTCATTCGCCCACAGGCGAACCGCGCCGATTCCGAAAAGGGAAAGAAATTCAGCGGATCGCCGATAATTACCCCAAGAGTAGTTGACTCCGATTCTCTGATTCAGCGGAAGCGCCTTTCTCGGCAGTACACCCAAATAAAAGCCGACCGGAGTTCCGTTGACCTCGAAACGCAGATTCATTGGACCGATCCAATCGCCCGGAAGCGGAAGAGTGAACTCCTTTTTCAGAAGTGCTCCGGATTTCACTGAAACGGTATCGGAACCTTGGGAGCGGATTCTTCCGAAATAGTCCGTCAGCGTCCAACACAACGTACCTTTCTGTTCCGTTTTTGCGGGATTCCGGATTTCCAGCGTTGCGAAAAGAGTCTCGCCGGGATGATACAAATGACTGTTCCGGTCAAGACCTCCGGAGACGGCGAATCCATGATCCGGAACAAAACCTCCGGACAGCGTTCCAGCGTGACAGCTCATGTCGTCCGCCCAGACCGTAATCCCCTTTGGCAAATTGAAATGCGGATAAACATATCCGAACGCGCCGTAAACCGAGTTCGGATTCAAACTTCCGTACCGCCGAACACCGTTCGGTTTTTCTCCCCAGACAGGAATAGAAAGATCGTGACAGCTCCAGTTCTCTCCAACTTCGACATTTTTTTCATACGCAGCTCCATTCGCAAGGAAAAAAGCCATGGTCACACGACATTTTTTCTCCGCCTTCAGCCATGCACGGAAACAAAGACTCCGTCCGTTTTCAAACGGAACCGGATTGAAATAGATTCTCTCCCGTCCACCGTCGCGGGGAAAACAGAAAGAGAAATGACCCGACCGGAAATTCTTTTTATCAATTAGGATTCCAGGTTTCCATCCGGCCGGAGTTCCGTTGGGGAGCGCAAATTCCGGACCATTTGCAAAAATTCCGTACAATCCCCGTTCCGCGCCTCCGTTCCAGAGATAATTCCGCTTCGGGTCAAGTTTGCTTTTGACATCGTGCGGTTCACAGGTAATTCGTATGATCCGGAAAACGCCAGGCCCCTTCAAATCGATGCGTCCGAAAAGATGACGGATTCCCTTCGGAAGCACTTGATCGAAAGTCAAAACCTGCGGTCCGCCTTTGCAGACCCCCATTTTCGAACGCCAGTAATGTTTGATTTTTCCGTCTTTTCCGGTATCTCCACCTTCATAAAACAGTTCAACGGGGGCGCCTGCGGTTCCTTCGATATACCAGCTCATCCGGTTTGTCGATGCACTGGGTTCCCGAACCAGATTACGGACGGAAAGTCCCAAAAAACGCATCAGAACGGTTCCCCGACCTGACTTTCGGAACAATTCACGGGTATCGATTTCCAAGGCTCCTCTGCATACAGAAACTTGAACACACTCCGCATATTCCTTCGGAAAGACGGAAAGATCGGCCCGATATTTTTTTCCCGGTCCATAGCGGACATTAATTTCGTGTCCCGTCTTCCGGATTTCCGCGGAATCAAAAGACGGGGTATAGGCACCTGCACTTCCGGCGAGAAACAGAAGCGTGAGAACAGCTGTCGACATTTTCATAAGATACAAGTCCTTTCTGAATCATTTTTGGAAAGAGATATTTCTCATCAGTTGATTTAGTCCATGACGGTGCTCAAGGCGGCATCCAAATTGGTATAGGTTCCGGTATACCATTTCTCCGAACCGGTCCGTCCCGTCCAGTGAATATTTTTCGCGGCATGACCGTCAATATACAACATACAGGCCGCATTGTTGTGATTCGGCCCGACTTGGCGCGCACGGTCGAAATAATTCAAATAGCAGTTGATAAACCGGCTGCCATTCGGGCATGGACCGGTATCGGTTTTATTCTCCGTCCGAACCAGCCCCTGATAATCAACTTCAGCAAGGAAATAGGTTCTCGTCGGAACCTTGAATTTATTCCGCTTTAAATAGCCCGATCCGGTCGGTTGGCGGACAATCATCCGGAAGACGGCATAACTCCGGGTGGGAGAGCCATCATCACCGATTCTCGGGTCGGTGGGACAGGCGAAAGTTTTCCAGGAACCCTTGTTTGTCGCATACCCGTTCGCTTTGACTTCCGCATCCATGTAGAAACGGCCAAAGGCACAACCCCAATTATAAATGTTGCCGCCCGGAGATCCCATCAAACTCGGTGCAACATAATCCTCGAAATCGCCGGAATACATGGTCGCCGCATTTCCGATCTGTTTCAGGTTGGATTGACAGCTTGCACCCTTCGCGGTCTCCCGCGCCTTGTTCAATGCCGGAAGAAGCAGTCCCGCCAGGATGGCGATCACGGCGATTGTCACAAGAAGTTCTACAAGGGTGAATTTCCCATTCCACCCTCCAACATGATTTTTAGAATTCATAATACCTCCATGTTAATTATGCTCTGCTAATATTATATAACAAAATCCGGAAAAAGGGAAGAGGTATTTTTTACAAAAACATGCTTATATTCAAATAAAATATGTTCAAAGATGTTCCAAACATAAAAAAGCGGCTGAAAGCCTGCAAAAACCTGCAGCCATTTTTTTTCACACGGTTTCCTGCCGCGAAAGCAGCGAACGGATATGCGGGACTTCTTTTTCCGGGACTGTTTTCAGCTTGCCAACCGTTTCTCTTCATGCTATATTAAGACTCAACGGGGGGAATTCCAAAACGGAATTCCATGATAAAACACAACACAAAAGAAGGAGTTCCATCATGAACAAACTCACAACACTCGCAATCATCGGCGTCCTCACACTCGGAACAGCATGCATGGCAATGGCATCCGGCAGTGATGACAGCACCGGACCGATGAACAACGATCCGAACGCCGCCGGGATCATCGTGATCGAAACGGTCGCCTACACGGACACCTGCGCACAGGATCCAAAATCCCCATGCGTAAAAGACGGAATCTGCGCCTGCAAGGACAAGACGAAATGTCAGGACTGCAAAGCCCATTTGAAAAAATGTGACGCTGCGACACAGGCAAAATGTCAGAAAGCTCTGAAAGACGGCACAATGACCTGTCCTTCCGGCAAAACATGCCCGAAAGATCCTTCCAACGCCGTAAAATAAAACAGGCGGACCGGAATACAAAAAGGAGAGAATTTCACGTTCTCTCCTTTTTTATGTGCCGTTTCCGGTCACTGTCCGATATTCAGGACTTTGCGGACAAATTCCTCTCCGTGCATGAATCCGAGAGAACCGCCCGGCGCATCCTTTTCGGAATAGCGCTGAACGGAATCCGGCACGATATGCGGTCCGCAAATCGCGACCGGGACCGGAGTCCGCGTATGAGCCCGCAAGTGCAGGGGAACCGGATGATCGGGAAGAATCGCAAACGTCAGGTCCCGTCCTTCCAAAGCGGTCATGACGGGACGCACGACTTTGTTTTCGAAATCGGAAATCGCACGCATTTTCAACGAAAGATCGCCTTCATGCGAACATTCGTCAATGGCCTCAAGATGCACATAAACAAAATCATGATCCTCAATCGCACGAATCGCCGCTTCAGCTTTTCCGGCATAGTTGGTATCCAGATAACCGGTCGCTCCGGGAACGGGAATCACATCCATTCCGGCACATTTGGCTATGCCGGAAATCACATCCACGGCAGTAATCACCGCCGCGGAACGTCCGGCATACTTGCCGCTGAAACCGGGAAATGACGGTTTGTGTCCGGGACTCCACGGCCAAATCCAGTTTGCGGGAACTCCGCCTTCCTGATTCAACGGATGTTCCGCGAGAAACGCCGCCGCCTCCGCCATCAGCTTTTCGACAAATTCCACGGTATGCTGTGCGGCCGGACTTTTTGCCTTGAGGCGGAGCTCCGACACCGGAAGATCCTGCGAGGAATCCGGTTTGAAATAATCGACATCCGCAGAGAACTCCGCACCGTGAAGCACCAGCAGATTACGGTAACTCACACCGCTGTAAAACGTGACTTTATCGCTGTTGAAGCGCTCCGCCAAAGCATCCATAAACGCCTTGGCGCGCTCTTTGGAAATATGCCCGGCGGAATAATCACGGAGAATTCCGCCTTCCACCGTCACGAGGTTGCAACGCCAGGCAATGTCGTCCGGGCCGAGCTTGATCCCCTGGCTGACAGCCTCAATGGGACCGCGTCCGGGATAGAAACTGGCAAGATCATAACCGAGCACGGACATATTGGCGGCATCGGACGATGTGGGAAAACCCTCAGGAAGAGTCAGAAATGTACCGGATGCTCCGTTCCGCGCAATGGAATCCATGCAGGGAGTATCGACCGCCTCCAACGGAGTCTTTCCGCCGAGAGCCTCAACCGGTTCATCCGCCATGCCGTCCGCAAGGAAGACAATGGCCTTGCCCTTCAAACTCTTCATTTTTCAGACTCCCGCTCTTATTTTTTCAGGGAAACGACTACGCTTTTCACGCTGCCTTCCCCAATGCTCTCGGTCTGCAGGTCAGCATCGTTTTCAAGCGTGATGTGGATAATCCGGCGGTCGTGGGAATTCATCGCGGGCAGAGTAACGGGTTCCCCCCAGCGACGGACTTCCTTAGCGGCGTCAAGCGCCTGCTGCTGGAGAATATCATCCTTGTCATTGTCTTCAAACCGACGGCTGCCGCCATTGCTGCGGCGTTCCCCGCCGCGACGCTCGCCTCCACGGGAAGGACGGCGCTCGCCATTGCCGCCGCGGGTGTTGTTGGAAGAATAGCCGTCGATGTCAATATAGATTTTCGGAAAGTCCTCCGCGCCGTTCTGCATCATACGGTTGAGAAGGAGCTGGAGACTTTCGAGAGACTGCCCTTTTCTTCCGATGATCCGTCCGGCGTCTTCGCTGGAAATAATGAGATTGATCTTCGAGGGACGTTTTTCTGCTTTGACCGTTCCGTCAAGGCCGAGGAAATCAAGCATGGTGGAAAGAGTTTTCGAGGATTTTTCGATCATCTCATCAGTCACTTCGACCTGCGGACGAGCTTTCCGTTCGGGTGCCGCTGTTTCCGCAACAGGATTATTTTCATTCTGCTCCACTGCATCAACAGTGACTTCCGGGATCTGCATTTCTTCGTTTTCCATTTCAGTTTTCTCCTGAGTTTTGCGCGGCGGCTGAATTATCCGGCGGCTTTGCCGTTCAGCGCAAGTTCTTCTTTTTTCGCCGCATATTGACTGTATTTCATTTGCAGTATGCTTAAAATATTATTTACGGTCCAGTACAGCGCAAGTCCCGACGGGAAGCTGTAAAAGAACACCAGCATGATAACCGGCATCAGCATCATCATTTTGTGCTGCATCGGATCCGCCATCGGGGGCGAGAGCTTCTGCTGAAGCACCATCAGGCCGGTCGAGATCAGAATAAACGGATGCAGTCCGATTCCCATGATCGTCGGACCGACAAGGTCCGGACGCGACAGGTCCTGAGCCCAGAGGAACGGCACATGCCGCAGTTCCACCGACGAATCCAAAGTGGAATAAAGCGCAATAAACACCGGAAGCTGAAGCAGCATCGGGAAACAGCCGCCGAACGGGCTGACATTCTCCCGCCGGTAAAGCTCCATCATCTGACGGCTGAATTCCGGCTGGTTATCCTTGTATTTTTCCTTGAGCTCCTTGACAAGCGGCTGCACTCGCTGCATCCGGCGCATGGATTTGTTGCCCTTGTGGATCAGAGGCCAGAGAACCAGTTTCACGATCACCGTCAGAAGAATGATCGCAAGGCCGTAAGAACCGGTCAGGTCTTTCAGCAGATTCAGCAGGTAAAGCATCGGACGGCAGAGCGGTTCCAGCCATCCCCAGTACGCCAGATGCACCGCATTGCCCGTGCTTTCCGGCAGACCGGACATTGCCTGCAGATCTTTCGGGCCGAGATAGAATTGATAATTGGAAACAAACGGTTTACCCGGAAAAACGGTGATGTCGGAATAAACACCCGCAACGCCGGGCAGCTTGTAGCTTTTACCGCTCTGCGCATCGTGACGATCAGGATTCACCATCCGGCAGCCGGCGTTGAACACCGGTTCCGCAACAAGCAGAGAAAGGAAATATTTATTGGAAAGCGCCACCCATTCCAAAGGATCCGAGGTTGCACCTTTCTTGAACTTCTCCTCTTTCGATGTGGGATCGACCGTCGTCACTTTGCCGTTTCCGGCACGGCAGAACTCCACCATGTGAATATCGCGGAGCGCATCGTTGGCAAGCTGTTTGAGCGGAGCAAGCGTACCCGCCCAGACGATCATCTGCGGCAGCTTGAGTCCGGAAGCCGCGGTTGTGGAAAGCTCCATCCGGCACTTGAGCACGTTACCGTCTTCCGCAACCGAGAAAAGCTGATTCAGGACAAACGGCAGAGCCCCGGCAAATGTCCGGGTCACGGAAAGCTCGCGTTCCGAAATCTTGCGGACCGCAACGCTTGCCGGAGCAACTCCGGGAATCGCAACCGCAAACGGCTCGTACCCGATGGACTCCTGGACAACAATCGGCGTTTTTTCCGCTCCCTTGTCGGCAGTGCGGAAATGTTTTTTCAAAACGATCTCGTCCAGAACGCCAGCGGAATTAAAGAAGTAATCCGTATATTTGGAGGAGATGGAGTAGCGGCGGGGAACTGTGGCGGCGGTTGCAACTGCCGCACCATCCGCGGGAACTGCCGGAACAGCGTTTACCGGAGACGCAGGGGACGGCGATGCGGGCGGCACAGTACGGGCGGAAATCTTTGCAGCTTCGGCGGCAGCCTGCTGCGCGGCAAGCTGCTCCTGTTTTACAGATTCAGCTTTTTGAGCCTGCCATTTGGGATAAAAAACAGACCAGCCGATCAAAACGGCGGCGCAAACAAGGACAACAATGAGTGTCTCTTTATCAAATTTCACTTAAAAACCTTTCATGCCAAAACCAGACACGCAGTCACTTCCGGCATTTCTTCTTTTTAGGAGGCACGGGATCATAACCGGAACGGCAGAAAGGATTGCATCTGAAAATCCGCCACACCGTCAACAGGGAACCTTTGAACGCTCCATGCACCCGTAACGCCTCAAGCCCGTATTCGGAACACGTCGGGGTAAAACGGCAACACGGTGGAAGCAGCGGAGCAATGCAAAACCGATAAACGCGAATCGGAATCATCAGGATCCGCGCCGGCAGGCTTGCCGGACTCATACAGGGTTCATCACCCCGGCTTTCACCAGAGCTTTCGCCAACACGGCTTTGACATCCTGCATCTTCGCCTGTAAAATCTCCCGCCGCGGAATCACCACGATCCCGCAGGGAGCGATCTCGTTCTGCAGCAACCGGAACGACTCCCGGACAAGGCGCCTCGCCCGATTGCGCCGGACAGCTCTTTTGTCGAATTTCCGACTGCATATAACACCGCATTTCCGAGAAATGCCGAATTCCCGACCGGACACCAGCGCGGTAAAATACCGCGTTGTAACACGCCGTCCGTTTTTCTTGACCGCATCGAATTCGCTTTTCAGCTTCAGTCTGCAATCCGGTTTCAACCGGAATCCGGTATTCCCGACAGTCTCAACGGAAGGCGCGCTGTCCACTCTGACTGAAATCATTTCAATCAGAGAGCGAGTCTCTTGCGGCCTTTCTGACGACGGCGGGCGAGAACCTTGCGGCCGCCGCGGGTTGCCATTCTGGCGCGGAAACCACACTTGCGCAGTCTCTTGATCTTGGAAGGCTGATACGTTCTTTTCATTTCTCTTTTCCTTTCTTAAATATCTGTGAAGTTCATAACAGTTCATCTGTCCATGAATAAAACATGGAGTCTTAACTATACTCCATATTCCGGAAATTTCAAGCGGATCACGGAAAAAGCTGTGATTTTCATATCGTCTTCAACGCTTTACACGTTCCAATGTATCGGTAACGCAAACACCCAGCAGCTCCATCGGACGCAGATTCCGCATCTGAAACCGGTGCCGTCCCTGTTTCAGATAGAATGCCTCATAGCGTTTCCAGGAATGACCGTTTTTCCGCTGAGCAGGACGCCAGTCCGGAATCCGGTAATCCTCGACCATGCTGTGCTCGCAGGGAGCCATCGCATCCCCGTCAACGGAAAACTCATAGAGACGGCGGACAATCCCCGTTGTGCGCAGCTTGGTGAAAATAAAATACCATCCGTCTTTCGGCACCTCAAATTCCCAGTTGAAACATCCGTCTTTCAGTGATGCCGCCGTTTCCGTCAGAAAGCCCGGCTCCTGCTTTATGATCCCGCGCAAATCGCTGAATACTGGAAGCGGACGGGTAAAACCGTTTGAGAAACGGATGATCAGCGCATCGCTGTACCGTTTTGCAAATCGGCATTTTGAAGGATTAATCCGGACTGAAAGGGAAATCCTGTCTCCCGTCAGATTCCCACGCATCGGAGAGACCTCAATATACCCGCTTTCCGGGCTTTTCAACACTTCAAATGTTCCCGTCATCCCATTCGGATACAGCAGGACACTTCCCGACAGAGAATCTTTGTCAAACCGCATCGTTTCTTTTGACAGCGTCGCCGCAACAGGCCGGAACGGCAGAGGCGGAGCCTCCGGAACCGGAAACGCTCCCGGCATCTGCGCCGCCCGATGACGCAAACGGTAATTCCCGTTCTTTTCATCGGCAAACAAATCCCCGCAAACCATGCCGTTTTTTTCCGCCCCCATCATCTGATAACTTTTCAGAGTCTCTTCATCTTCAAACAGATCATGATCCATATCGGGCATGTATGTTTTTCCGGACAGAAAGCTCCGATACACATTCCGCCGGGAAATCAACCGGGAATATTTCTGATCCGAACGTTCCGGCGGATGATCGGTGCGCACTCCGCGGCCGGTATTTGAATAGAAAAAGATCCGTCCCGTTCCCGTATCCCCGAAATGGGTTTTCAGCATCCAGGAATCATAGCGGAAATAGTCTCCGAGATCATGGCTGAGATTTTCAAAAATACAGGAAGGCCCGACAATGCAGGGAGCTGCACTGACCGCCGCATACAGAGCAGTAAAGCGGTTACGGTACAGGCGGACACAGGACTGTCCGCCACTTCACTTTGGCTTATCGGCTAAAAAATCTAGTCCACATTTTTTTCAAAAAAAA